>ENA-OUWU01000342-OUWU01000342.1-marine-metagenome-genome-assembly--contig:-NODE-342-length-3480-cov-3.641493_pt1 | contig 3480 bp, 3 predicted proteins | sample MGYA00248455_ERZ584570 | MGnify/ENA primary metagenome ERZ584570 (study PRJEB26545, sample SAMN05421970) | marine metagenome | isolation source: Line P, North Pacific Ocean | place: Canada:British Columbia... | reverse complement strand
AAAAAGGCAATCATATCCTCGCGAAAGAAGTGCTGGCGAAACACGATGAAAACTATACGCCGCCAGAAGTTGAGAAAGCGATGGAAGCTAACCACCGTCGCCCGGCGAGTGTTTATAAGGACCCAGCATCATGATGCCAGAAATTGGTAACGGACTGCTGTGCCTGGCGCTGGGAATTGCGCTGCTGCTGTCCGTGTATCCGCTATGGGGCGTGGCGCGCGGAGATGCGCGCATGATGGCGTCTTCCCGCTTGTTTGCCTGGCTGCTGTTTATGTCTGTGGCTGGCGCATTTCTGGTGCTGGTCAATGCTTTCGTGGTCAACGACTTCACCGTCACCTATGTTGCCAGCAACTCCAATACCCAGCTTCCGGTGTGGTATCGCGTGGCGGCTACCTGGGGCGCGCATGAAGGCTCGCTACTGCTGTGGGTGCTGCTGATGAGCGGCTGGACCTTTGCGGTGGCGATTTTTAGTCAGCGTATTCCGCTGGATATTGTGGCCCGTGTACTGGCGATAATGGGGATGGTCAGTGTCGGCTTTTTGCTGTTCATTCTCTTTACCTCTAACCCGTTCTCTCGCACGTTGCCGAACTTCCCGATTGAAGGTCGCGATCTTAACCCGCTATTGCAGGATCCGGGGCTGATCTTCCATCCGCCTCTGCTTTATATGGGGTACGTGGGTTTCTCGGTGGCGTTTGCTTTTGCCATTGCTTCTTTGCTGAGCGGGCGTCTGGACAGCACTTATGCGCGTTTTACTCGTCCGTGGACGCTGGCAGCGTGGATCTTCCTGACGCTCGGCATCGTGCTCGGTTCCGCATGGGCCTATTACGAACTCGGCTGGGGTGGCTGGTGGTTCTGGGATCCGGTAGAAAACGCCTCGTTTATGCCGTGGCTGGTGGGGACTGCGCTGATGCACTCACTGGCGGTCACTGAACAACGCGCCAGCTTCAAAGCGTGGACATTACTGCTGGCAATCAGTGCCTTCTCGTTGTGTCTGTTGGGGACTTTCCTCGTGCGTTCCGGCGTGCTGGTATCGGTACACGCGTTTGCGTCTGATCCGGCGCGCGGTATGTTTATCCTCGCCTTTATGGTGCTGGTGATTGGCGGTTCGCTGCTGCTGTTTGCCGCGCGTGGACACAAAGTTCGCTCACGCGTAAACAATGCGCTGTGGTCGCGGGAATCTTTGCTGTTAGCGAACAATGTTTTGCTGGTCGCTGCGATGCTGGTGGTGTTGCTGGGGACGCTGCTGCCGTTGGTGCATAAGCAACTGGGACTGGGCAGTATTTCGATTGGCGAACCGTTCTTCAACACCATGTTTACCTGGCTGATGGTGCCGTTTGCGCTACTGCTTGGTGTCGGTCCTCTGGTGCGCTGGGGGCGGGATCGCCCGCGTAAGATCCGCAATTTATTGATTATCGCCTTCATCTCTACGCTGGTGCTGTCGCTGCTGTTGCCGTGGCTGTTCGAAAGCAAAGTTGTGGCGATGACGGTGCTCGGCCTGGCAATGGCCTGCTGGATTGCGGTGCTGGCAATTGCGGAAGCTGCGCTACGTATTTCACGCGGCACGAAAACCACCTTCAGTTATTGGGGGATGGTGGCGGCTCACCTTGGGCTGGCAGTGACAATTGTTGGCATTGCCTTTAGCCAGAACTATAGCGTTGAGCGTGATGTGCGCATGAAGTCCGGCGATAGCGTCGATATTCATGAATATCGCTTCACCTTCCGTGATGTCAAAGAGGTGACTGGCCCGAACTGGCGTGGCGGTGTGGCGACTATCGGCGTAACGCGCGATGGCAAGCCGGAAACGGTGCTGTATGCGGAAAAACGTTATTACAACACTGCCGGGTCGATGATGACCGAAGCGGCAATTGACGGCGGCATCACGCGTGACCTGTACGCGGCCCTCGGTGAAGAGCTGGAAAACGGCGCGTGGGCCGTGCGTCTTTACTACAAACCATTTGTTCGCTGGATTTGGGCGGGCGGGCTGATGATGGCGTTGGGCGGACTGCTGTGTCTGTTTGATCCTCGCTATCGTAAGCGCGTGAGTCCGCAAAAAACTGCGCCGGAGGCCGTATGAAGCGCAAAGTATTGTTAATTCCGTTGATTATCTTCCTGGCGATTGCCGCGGCGCTGCTGTGGCAGCTGGCGCGTAATGCCGAAGGGGATGATCCGACCAATCTGGAATCGGCGCTCATTGGCAAGCCTGTGCCGAAGTTTCGTCTCGAATCACTGGACAATCCGGGGCAGTTTTATCAGGCGGATGTGCTGACTCAGGGCAAACCAGTACTGCTTAACGTCTGGGCGACCTGGTGTCCGACCTGCCGTGCGGAACATCAATATCTGAATCAGCTTTCTGCGCAGGGCATCCGCGTGGTCGGCATGAACTATAAAGACGATCGCCAGAAGGCAATCAGCTGGCTGAAAGAGCTGGGCAATCCTTACGCGCTAAGCCTGTTTGATGGCGATGGCATGTTAGGGCTGGATCTCGGTGTCTATGGCGCGCCAGAAACGTTTCTTATTGACGGCAACGGCATCATTCGCTATCGCCATGCGGGCGATCTGAATCCTCGCGTCTGGGAAGAAGAGATCAAGCCGCTGTGGGAGAAATACAGTAAGGAGGCCGCACAATGAGGTTTTTATTGGGCGTGCTGATGCTGATGATCTCCGGCTCAGCGCTGGCGACCATCGATGTGTTGCAGTTTAAAGATGAAGCACAGGAACAACAGTTCCGTCAGCTCACTGAAGAACTGCGCTGCCCGAAATGCCAGAACAACAGCATTGCCGATTCCAACTCGATGATTGCCACCGACCTGCGTCAGAAAGTGTATGAACTGATGCAGGAAGGTAAAAGTAAAAAAGAGATTGTCGATTATATGGTGGCGCGTTACGGCAACTTCGTCACTTACGATCCGCCGTTAACGCCGCTGACCGTGCTGCTGTGGGTGCTGCCAGTAGTGGCTATTGGCATTGGCGGTTGGGTCATATACGCCCGCTCGCGGCGTCGGGTACGCGTGGTGCCGGAAGCGTTTCCTGAACAAAGCGTGCCGGAAGGTAAGCGTGCCGGATATGTTGTTTATCTGCCGGGTATTGTGGTGGCGTTAATTGTGGCTGGCGTCAGCTACTACCAGACTGGCAATTATCAGCAGGTGAAAATCTGGCAGCAGGCCACGGCACAGGCTCCGGCGTTGCTGGACAGGGCGCTGGATCCGAAAGCCGATCCGCTCAACGAAGAAGAGATGTCGCGTCTTGCGCTGGGGATGCGTACTCAACTGCAAAAAAATCCGGGAGATATAGAAGGCTGGATTATGTTGGGCCGCGTTGGCATGGCGCTGGGTAACGCCAGTATCGCCACCGATGCATACGCCACTGCGTATCGCCTCGATCCGAAAAACAGTGATGCTGCACTGGGATACGCTGAAGCGTTGACTCGTTCATCTGATCCCAACGACAACCGCCTCGGCGGTTAACTGCTACGTCAGCTGG
>ENA-OUWU01000296-OUWU01000296.1-marine-metagenome-genome-assembly--contig:-NODE-296-length-4534-cov-3.260938_pt1 | contig 4534 bp, 3 predicted proteins | sample MGYA00248455_ERZ584570 | MGnify/ENA primary metagenome ERZ584570 (study PRJEB26545, sample SAMN05421970) | marine metagenome | isolation source: Line P, North Pacific Ocean | place: Canada:British Columbia... | reverse complement strand
ATCGGTAAAACCTTGCCCCGCCTCCAGACTTTCTTGCATCAGCTCGATATTTAATGAGAAGTAGCTCAACAGTTCCGGTAACGGTGTACCAAACAATTTGCGGGAGCTTTGGGCGAGCAGTTGTTGCGCGGCAGGGTTGGCGTAATGGATCGCCAGGTTGTCATCGATTAACAAAATACTGTTAATCAGCGAGTTGAGGATCTGCCCAGCATCGGGCTGCGTGCCTGTTGCCATAAAGCAGTCTCCTGAACAGGTTGCACCATTTTAGTGCATTATAGCTTTTTACGGATAAAAAGCGCGAAGCATCAGAGAATTGACGGAGAAAAAAGCCCATGCAGAGATGGGCTACAGATAGCTGACAAACTTCACGTTGGAGAGCGACTCACCTGCTCCGGCCTACCACATCATCACCGTGTAGGCCGGATAAGACGCATTTGCGTCGCATCCGGCGTGATGTGCTTGCCACCGATCCCAGGCCTGCCAGAGACAGGCGAAAAGTTTCCACGGCAACTAAAACACTTAGACGCTGTAGTACAGCTCAAACTCTACCGGATGCGGAGTCATACGCACGCGGTCATCTTCTTCGCGACGCAGAGCGATGTACGCATCAATTGCTTCGTCAGTGAACACGCCACCGGCTTTCAGGAACTCGCGGTCCAGATCCAGTTCGTTCAGTGCTTCTTCCAGAGAGCCTGCAACCTGTGGGATCTCTTTCGCTTCTTCTGGCGGCAGGTCATACAGGTTTTTGTCCATGGCTTCGCCCGGATGGATCTTGTTCTTGATACCATCAAGACCGGCCATCAGCAGGGCAGCAAAGCACAGGTACGGGTTAGCTGCCGGATCCGGGAAACGTACTTCGATACGACGTGCTTTCGGAGAAGAAACCACCGGAATACGGATAGACGCAGAACGGTTACGCGCAGAGTAAGCCAGCATTACCGGTGCTTCATAGCCCGGGACCAGACGCTTATAAGAGTTGGTGGTCGGGTTTGCCAGGGCGTTAATCGCTTTAGCGTGTTTGATTACGCCGCCAATGTAGTACAGCGCCTGCTCAGACAGACCTGCGTATTTGTCGCCTGCGAACAGGTTAACGCCGTTTTTAGACAGAGACATGTGGCAGTGCATACCGGAGCCGTTATCACCGAACATCGGTTTTGGCATAAAGGTCGCGGTTTTACCGAAGCGGTGCGCTACGTTGTGCACAACATATTTGTAGATCTGAATTTCGTCAGCTTTTTTGGTCATGGTATTGAAGCGGGTAGCCACTTCGTTCTGACCAGCAGTCGCTACTTCGTGGTGATGGGCTTCAACCACCAGACCCATCTGTTCCATCACCAGACACATTTCAGAACGAATATCCTGAGCCGAGTCTACCGGTGGAACCGGGAAGTAACCGCCTTTCACTGCCGGACGGTGACCTTTGTTACCACCTTCGTATTGGGTGGAGGAGTTCCATGCGCCTTCGATATCGTCGATAGCAACGTGGGAACCGGAGATAGATGATCCGAAACGGATGTCATCGAACAGGAAGAATTCAGGTTCTGGCCCGAACAGTACGGTGTCGGCAATGCCAGTGGAACGCAGGTAATCTTCGGCGCGCTTCGCAATGGAGCGCGGGTCACGGTCATAGCCTTGCAGGGTGCCAGGTTCAAGGATGTCGCAACGGATAATCAGGGTGGAGTCGGCGAAGAACGGGTCAATCACTGCGGTGGATGCGTCTGGCATCAGCACCATGTCGGACTCGTTAATGCCTTTCCAGCCGCCAATCGAGGAGCCGTCAAACATTTTGCCTTCTTCGAAGAATTCAGCATTCACCTGATGAGCAGGGATAGTGACGTGCTGTTCTTTACCTTTAGTATCGGTGAAGCGCAAATCAACAAACTTCACTTCGTGCTCGTTCAGCATCGTCAGTACGTGTTCAGCGGACATACTTTAACTCTCCTGGATTGGTCATGGTCGTCGTGGTAACGAAATCTGCAATTATTTTGGCCGTGTCGCCGTAAAAAAGATAAAGCGAAATCTGTGCCAACTTTTAAATTGCCCCTAAAAGGCGTTATCATGCGCACCATCGTGCAAAAGGGCTGCACCACGATGTGAATGTTGCACCAATATAGTGCTTCAATGGAAACATTAAGCACCATGTTGGTGCAATGACCTTTGGATAACCCTTTTTATGCTCCGTGAAAGCGATCACAAAGGGACTCTGCAATACTTGTTTGCGGAGGATGTTTGTGATCCTGTTTTGTAGTGCGATTAATCCGTGTACAATAACGCGCTATTTCTAATGCCTGAGGCAAAGTTGTGATCGAAAAATTGCGTAATATCGCCATCATCGCGCACGTAGACCATGGTAAAACCACCCTGGTAGACAAGCTGCTCCAACAATCCGGTACGTTCGACTCTCGTGCCGAAACCCAAGAGCGCGTGATGGACTCCAACGATTTGGAGAAAGAGCGTGGGATTACCATCCTCGCGAAAAACACCGCTATCAAATGGAATGATTACCGTATCAACATCGTTGATACCCCGGGGCACGCCGACTTCGGTGGTGAAGTTGAACGTGTAATGTCCATGGTAGACTCAGTGCTGCTGGTGGTTGACGCATTTGACGGCCCGATGCCGCAAACGCGCTTCGTAACCAAAAAAGCGTTTGCTTACGGCCTGAAGCCGATTGTTGTTATCAACAAAGTTGACCGCCCTGGCGCGCGTCCTGATTGGGTTGTGGATCAGGTATTCGATCTGTTCGTTAACCTCGACGCGACCGACGAGCAGCTGGACTTCCCGATCGTTTACGCTTCTGCGCTGAACGGTATCGCGGGTCTGGACCACGAAGATATGGCGGAAGACATGACCCCGCTGTACCAGGCGATTGTTGACCACGTTCCTGCGCCGGACGTTGACCTTGACGGTCCGTTCCAGATGCAGATTTCTCAGCTCGATTACAACAGCTATGTTGGCGTTATCGGCATTGGCCGCATCAAGCGCGGTAAAGTGAAGCCGAACCAGCAGGTCACTATCATCGATAGCGAAGGCAAAACCCGCAACGCGAAAGTCGGTAAAGTGCTGGGCCACCTCGGTCTGGAACGTATCGAAACCGATCTGGCGGAAGCTGGCGATATCGTTGCGATCACGGGCCTTGGCGAACTGAACATTTCTGACACCGTTTGCGACACGCAAAACGTTGAAGCGCTGCCGGCACTCTCCGTTGATGAGCCGACCGTTTCTATGTTCTTCTGCGTTAACACCTCGCCGTTCTGCGGTAAAGAAGGTAAGTTCGTAACGTCTCGTCAGATCCTGGATCGTCTGAACAAAGAACTGGTACACAACGTTGCGCTGCGCGTAGAAGAAACCGAAGACGCCGATGCGTTCCGCGTTTCTGGTCGTGGCGAACTGCACCTGTCTGTTCTGATCGAAAACATGCGTCGTGAAGGTTTCGAACTGGCGGTATCCCGTCCGAAAGTTATCTTCCGTGAAATCGACGGTCGTAAACAAGAGCCGTATGAAAACGTGACTCTGGACGTTGAAGAACAGCATCAGGGTTCTGTAATGCAGGCGCTGGGCGAACGTAAAGGCGACCTGAAAAACATGAATCCAGACGGTAAAGGCCGCGTACGTCTCGACTACGTGATCCCAAGCCGTGGTCTGATTGGCTTCCGTTCTGAGTTCATGACCATGACTTCCGGTACTGGTCTGCTGTACTCCACCTTCAGCCACTACGACGACGTACGTCCGGGTGAAGTGGGTCAGCGTCAGAACGGCGTACTGATCTCTAACGGTCAGGGTAAAGCGGTCGCGTTCGCGCTGTTCGGTCTGCAGGATCGCGGTAAGCTGTTCCTCGGTCACGGTGCAGAAGTTTACGAAGGTCAGATTATCGGTATTCATAGCCGCTCTAACGACCTGACTGTAAACTGCCTGACCGGTAAGAAACTGACCAACATGCGTGCTTCCGGTACTGACGAAGCCGTTGTTCTGGTTCCGCCTATCCGCATGACTCTGGAACAAGCTCTGGAGTTCATCGATGATGACGAACTGGTAGAAGTGACTCCGACCTCTATCCGTATTCGTAAACGTCACCTGACGGAAAACGATCGTCGCCGCGCCAACCGCGCACCGAAAGACGATTAATTTCGTTTTTTAGTCATAAAAAACCTGCCAGCGATGGCAGGTTTTTTTTTGCCTGTCGTGAGCGCACACCAATGCGAGTATCTCCCTTATAAGTCTGTGGTTACGTCAATAGAGAGCTTTGTCACAATTATCTGCAAAGTCATACGCCGTTAATTGCTTTCTTTTTTGGCGTAAGCGTAAGATGCTTCATCTGGTTTAAACCAAAAGGATTAAACAATGGCGGAGAATCAATCCACCGTAGAAAATGCAAAAGAGAAACTGGATCGGTGGTTGAAAGATGGCATCACCACGCCGGGTGGAAAACTCCCTTCAGAAAGAGAGCTGGGAGAACTGCTGGGCATTAAACGTATGACGCTGCGCCAGGCAGATCGGAAGAGCACACGTCTGAACTCCAGTCACAGATAGATCT
>ENA-OUWU01000285-OUWU01000285.1-marine-metagenome-genome-assembly--contig:-NODE-285-length-4778-cov-3.178260_pt1 | contig 4778 bp, 4 predicted proteins | sample MGYA00248455_ERZ584570 | MGnify/ENA primary metagenome ERZ584570 (study PRJEB26545, sample SAMN05421970) | marine metagenome | isolation source: Line P, North Pacific Ocean | place: Canada:British Columbia... | reverse complement strand
TTTTTTTTAATGATACGGCGACCACCGAGATCTACACTCTTTCCCTACACGACGCTCTTCCGATCTATCAACATAAACAGCAGATTGCGACGGATAACCAGACCGGTTAAGCCAAGAACGAATAAGATTGCCGCGAGGATCAGTCCATGTTGTAAGGGGATCATGCGTGCTCCTCCGTTTTTCTTTTCGCGCTGTCGTCTTTACGATTGCTCAGCACTTCACCCGCACGCTCTTCACGACCGACGTGGAAGGCCACAACCAGACCTGCGAGCAGCAGCATAGAAGCCAGTTCCACCGCCAGTACGTAAGGCCCGAACAGCGTAATACCCACTGCTTTAGCACTGATTGGCGTACCGTCGATACCCTGATCGTTAACACCGAGGATGGCGTAAACAATCACCACCAGCATGATGGCCGACAAAATTGCCGGACCAATCCACACCTGCGGTTTCAGCCACTGGCGTTCCTGTTCGATTTCTGAACCGCCCAGGTTGAGCATCATCACCACGAACACGAACAGCACCATAATGGCACCCGCGTAGACGATAATTTCCAGCGCACCGGCGAAGTAAGCGCCCAGTGAGAAGAACACCCCGGAAATCGCCAGCAGCGAAATAATCAGGTACAGCAGTGCGTGTACCGGATTGGTATGGGTGATCACTCGCAAGGTCGCAAGTATGGCTATCAGGCCACAGATATAAAAAGCGAACTCCATTGCCCCTCTCCTTACGGTAACAGGCTCTTGACGTCGATAGGCTTGGCTTCGTTCTCTGCTTCGCCCTTATCTTTGCCGTCGATTGCCATACCTGCCATCCGGTAGAAGTTATATTCCGGGTATTTGCCCGGACCGGAGATCAGCAGATCCTCTTTCTCGTAAACCAGATCCTGGCGCTTGTATTCCCCCATTTCGAAATCCGGGGTTAACTGAATCGCCGTGGTCGGACAGGCTTCTTCGCACAGACCACAGAAAATGCAGCGTGAGAAGTTGATGCGGAAAAATTCCGGGTACCAGCGACCGTCTTTGGTTTCTGCTTTTTGCAGCGAGATACAGCCGACCGGGCAGGCTACCGCGCAGAGGTTACAGGCTACGCAACGCTCTTCGCCGTCCGGGTCGCGGGTCAGAACGATACGACCACGATAACGGGGCGGCAGATAGACCGGCTCTTCCGGGTACATTCGCGTTTCGCGTTTGGCGAACGCGTGCAGGCCGATCATCCAGATACTACGAACCTGGGTGCCGAAACCTACTAACAATTCTTTTAAGGTCATGGTCTTATTGCCCCTTATTGCGCCTGCCAGAGAATGACAGCCGCCGTTACCAGCAAGTTGATCAGCGTCAGCGGCAGGCAGATTTTCCAGCCGAAGGACATTACCTGGTCATAACGCGGACGCGGTAACGACGCACGAATCAAAATGAACATCATCATAAAGAACGCGGTTTTCAGCGCGAACCAGATGAATGGCGGTAACAACGGGCCTTGCCAGCCACCGAAGAACAGCGTCACCATCAATGCAGAGATGGTCACAATCCCGATGTACTCACCCACGAAGAACAGACCGAACTTCATACCGGAATATTCAATGTGGTAACCATCCGCCAGTTCCTGCTCGGCTTCCGGCTGGTCAAACGGGTGACGGTGACATACCGCCACGCCCGCGATGGCAAAGGTAATAAAACCAAAGAATTGCGGGATAACGTTCCACACATGCGCCTGGCTGTTGACGATGTCGGTCATGTTGAATGAACCGGCCTGCGCCACCACGCCCATCAAGGAAAGCCCGAGGAACACTTCGTAGCTCAGGGTCTGCGCAGAAGCACGCATCGCACCCAGCAACGAGTATTTGTTGTTACTTGACCAGCCCGCAAACAGCACCGCGTAAACCGCCAGACCTGCCATCATCAGGAAGAACAAAATCCCGATGTTCAGGTCGGCAACCACCCAACCCGGACTGACTGGCACAATCGCAAAGGCCAGCAGCAGCGAGGTAAAGGCAATCATCGGTGCCAGGGTAAAGATGACGCGATCCGAGAATTTCGGGATCCAGTCTTCTTTAAAGAACATTTTGATCATGTCCGCAACCAGCTGGAGCGAACCGCCCCAGCCAACACGGTTAGGTCCGTAACGGTTCTGGAACAGACCCAGCAGGCGACGTTCGCCAAAGCTCATGAATGCCCCGCAGGTGACAACCACCAGCAGGATCACCACCGCTTTGAGGATGGTCAGCAGGATCTCAATCAGTTCCGGTGATATCCAACTCATTGTTGTGCCTCCTTGAGATCCTCAAGATGCGCGCCAGCCAGCACCGGAGCAATGCCGGACATACCCATCGGCAAGCCCACCTGCCCTGCCGTCAGTCCTTCGGCGATTTCAACCGGCAGCGTGACCGTGTTGCCATCGTAACTAAAGGAGACGCGTGTACCTGCGTTCACACCCAACTTCGCGGCATCCGCTGGGTTGAGTTTGATGTACGGCTGCGGCATACGGCTCTGGAAGACCGGAGCACGCTGTGACAATTCATCGCTGCCAAACAGGTGGTAATACGGCGCGATACGCCATTTCCCGTCCTGCGGCTGGAAGCGTGCCGGTACGCTGGTGAAGTAATCCAGACCATTTTCGCTGGTTTCAAACAGACGCACGCCCGGATCGCCAAAGCGCAGTTTGCCGCCCACTTCGTCCTGGAATTTGTTCCACGCCTGCGGGGAGTTCCAGCCCGGCGCCCAGGCAAACGGCACTTGCGAACGGTGCGCAGTCGGCTGGTTGTTACCTTCCATCGAGAAGGTGAACATGGTGTCAATATCCTGCGGCTGACGCGGCTCATGAACGCTGATATTGGCGCGCATGGCGGTACGACCGCTGTAACGGTGCGGTTCACGGGCCAGTTTCTGCCCACGAATACGGAATGTCGCATCCGGCGCAGCATCTTTGATACCTGCCAGTTCCGGGATTTTCGCCACAACAGCGTCAATCACATGGTCGAGCTGCGTCCAGTCCACTTCACGGCTCAGCAGGGTGCTGTGCAGCGAGTGTAACCAGCGCCAGCTTTCCAGCATGACAGTTTTGCTGTCGTAATAAGCAGGATCGTAAACCTGGAAGAAACGTTGGGCGCGGCCTTCGTTGTTGATCACCGTACCGTCGCTTTCAGCAAAGCTGGCAGCAGAAAGTACCAGATGGGCGTTTTCCATAATCGCTGTGCGTTGATGATCAACCACCATCACCAGCGGTGCTTTAGCCAGCGCAGCATTCACGCGGATAGCAGAAGCGTGACGATGCAGATCGTTTTCCAACACCACCACCGCGTCGGCGCGTCCGGTTTCCAGTTCGGTTAACGCTTCTTCAAGCGAACCGCCACCCATAATGCCCAGCCCCATGCTGTTGACGGAACGGGCAATCATGGTGATACCGACGTCAGCGCCGCGACCTTTCAGGGCTTTCGCGACGTTAGCCGCCGCCTGAATCACCTCTAAGCTACCGGCGTTCGTCCCGGAGATAATCAACGGTTTCTTCGCACCTGCCAGTGCCTGCACGATGACGTCGATTTTGCTTTGCAGCTCAGGTTCGATACCGTCAACCGCTGGTGCAGAGTTATCCAGCGCATGGGCGATGGCAAAACCTAAACGCGCCTGATCTTCAACCGGTGCGCGGTAAGTCCACGCCGCGATATCATCCAGACGGGTGTCATCAACGTTGGTAACAAACAGCGGATGCTTCGCACGTTGACCGATGTTGAGGATTGCCGCAATCTGCCAGTCAGCCACTTTCTGTGCTGCCGCCATTTCGCGCGCTTTACCTTTCACAGCCTGACGCACTGCCAGCGCGACGCGCGCGCCGGTCTGGGTAACGTCTTCGCCCAGCACCAGTACCGCATCGTAAGATTCGATTTCGCGCAGAGCCGGAGTATAAATGCCGCCTTCACGCAGCACTTTCAGCGCCAGTTGCAGACGTTCCTGCTCACCGTGAGCGATACCGGTGTAGAAGTTTTCTTCGCCCACCAGTTCACGCAGCGCAAAGTTGCTTTCCACGCTGGCACGCGGAGAACCAATACCGATCACTTTCTTCGACTGACGCAGAATATCTGCCGCGCCCTGCATTGCCTGTTCGGCGTTGAGGGTAATGAAATCATCGCCACGACGCTGTACTGGCTGACGCGGACGATCCTTCAGGTTGACGTAACCGTAACCGAAACGACCACGGTCGCAGAGGAAGTAGTGGTTTACCGTACCGTTGTAACGGTTTTCGATACGACGCAGTTCGCCGTAACGTTCACCGGGGCTGATGTTACAGCCGATGGAACATTGCTGGCAGATGCTCGGCGCAAACTGCATATCCCATTTACGGTTGTAACGCTCGGAGTGCGTTTTGTCGGTAAATACGCCGGTCGGGCAAATTTCGACCAGGTTACCGGAAAATTCGCTTTCCAGCGTGCCGTCTTCCGGGCGACCGAAGTAGACGTTGTCGTGCGCACCGTAAACGCCCAGATCTGTACCGTCAGCGTAATCTTTGTAGTAACGCACACAGCGGTAGCAGGCGATGCAGCGGTTCATTTCGTGAGAGATGAATGGCCCCAAATCCTGATTACGGTGGGTACGTTTGGTGAAACGGTAGCGACGGAAGCTGTGTCCGGTCATCACAGTCATATCCTGAAGATGGCAGTTACCGCCCTCTTCACATACCGGACAGTCGTGCGGGTGGTTGGTCATCAACCACTCGACCACGCTTTCACGGAACTGTTTCGCTTCTTCGTCGTCAATGGAAATAAAGGTGCCATCGGAAGCCGGT
>ENA-OUWU01000247-OUWU01000247.1-marine-metagenome-genome-assembly--contig:-NODE-247-length-5818-cov-3.368054_pt1 | contig 5818 bp, 6 predicted proteins | sample MGYA00248455_ERZ584570 | MGnify/ENA primary metagenome ERZ584570 (study PRJEB26545, sample SAMN05421970) | marine metagenome | isolation source: Line P, North Pacific Ocean | place: Canada:British Columbia... | reverse complement strand
CGCCGCAATTACTACCCCACCACGGACGGTCGCGAAGACGCCATCATCATGGCGTTGCCAATCAGTATGTAATACAAGGTGGAATAATGAAGTGGGACTGGATTTTCTTTGATGCCGATGAAACGCTGTTTACCTTTGACTCATTCACCGGCCTGCAGCGGATGTTTCTTGATTACAGCGTCACCTTTACCGCTGAAGATTTTCAGGACTATCAGGCCGTTAACAAGCCACTGTGGGTGGATTATCAAAACGGCGCGATCACTTCATTACAGCTTCAGCACGGGCGGTTTGAGAGCTGGGCCGAACGGCTGAACGTCGAGCCAGGTAAACTCAACGAAGCCTTTATTAATGCGATGGCGGAAATCTGCACGCCGCTGCCGGGCGCGGTTTCTCTGCTTAACGCCATTCGTGGCAACGCCAAAATCGGCATCATCACCAACGGCTTTAGTGCCTTGCAACAGGTGCGTCTGGAACGCACGGGCCTGCGTGATTACTTCGATTTGCTGGTGATTTCCGAAGAAGTTGGCGTTGCCAAACCGAATAAGAAAATTTTCGATTATGCGCTGGAACAGGCGGGCAATCCTGACCGTTCACGCGTGCTGATGGTTGGCGACACTGCCGAGTCCGATATTCTCGGTGGCATCAACGCCGGGCTTGCGACCTGCTGGCTGAATGCACACCATCGCGAGCAACCAGAAGGCATCGCGACCACCTGGACCGTTTCTTCGTTGCACGAACTGGAGCAGCTCCTGTGTAAACACTGATTGCCTCCCCCCCGTTGATGGGTAAAATAGCCGCAATTTTTCGTTTTCAACAAGCGCGGCGCGATGCCGCTTACTCAAGAAGAAAGAATTATGACGTTGTCTCCTTATTTGCAAGAGGTGGCGAAGCGCCGCACTTTTGCCATTATTTCTCACCCGGACGCCGGTAAGACTACCATCACCGAGAAGGTGCTGCTGTTCGGACAGGCCATTCAGACCGCCGGTACAGTAAAAGGCCGTGGTTCCAACCAGCACGCTAAGTCGGACTGGATGGAGATGGAAAAGCAGCGTGGGATCTCCATTACTACGTCTGTGATGCAGTTTCCGTATCACGATTGCCTGGTTAACCTGCTCGACACCCCGGGGCACGAAGACTTCTCGGAAGATACCTATCGTACCCTGACGGCGGTGGACTGCTGCCTGATGGTTATCGACGCCGCAAAAGGTGTTGAAGATCGTACCCGTAAGCTGATGGAAGTTACCCGTCTGCGCGACACGCCGATCCTCACCTTTATGAACAAACTTGACCGTGATATCCGCGACCCGATGGAGCTGCTCGATGAAGTTGAGAACGAGCTGAAAATCGGCTGTGCGCCGATCACCTGGCCGATTGGCTGCGGCAAGCTGTTTAAAGGCGTTTACCACCTTTATAAAGACGAAACCTATCTCTATCAGAGCGGTAAAGGCCACACCATTCAGGAAGTCCGCATTGTTAAAGGGCTGAATAACCCGGATCTCGATGCTGCGGTTGGTGAAGATCTGGCACAGCAGCTGCGTGACGAACTGGAACTGGTGAAAGGCGCGTCTAACGAGTTCGACAAAGAGCTGTTCCTTGCGGGCGAAATCACTCCGGTATTCTTCGGTACTGCGCTGGGTAACTTCGGCGTCGATCATATGTTGGATGGCCTGGTGGAGTGGGCACCTGCGCCGATGCCGCGTCAGACTGATACCCGTACCGTAGAAGCGAGCGAAGATAAATTTACCGGCTTCGTATTTAAAATTCAGGCCAACATGGACCCGAAACACCGCGACCGCGTGGCGTTTATGCGTGTGGTGTCCGGTAAATATGAAAAAGGCATGAAACTGCGCCAGGTGCGCACTGCGAAAGATGTGGTGATCTCCGACGCGCTGACCTTTATGGCGGGTGACCGTTCGCACGTTGAAGAAGCGTATCCGGGCGATATCCTCGGCCTGCACAACCACGGCACCATTCAGATCGGCGACACCTTTACCCAGGGTGAGATGATGAAGTTCACCGGTATTCCGAACTTCGCACCAGAACTGTTCCGTCGTATCCGCCTGAAAGATCCGCTGAAGCAAAAACAGCTGCTCAAAGGGCTGGTACAGCTTTCCGAAGAGGGCGCGGTGCAGGTGTTCCGTCCAATCTCCAACAACGATCTGATCGTTGGTGCAGTTGGTGTGCTGCAGTTTGATGTGGTGGTAGCGCGCCTGAAGAGCGAATACAACGTTGAAGCAGTGTATGAGTCAGTCAACGTTGCCACTGCCCGCTGGGTAGAATGTGCAGACGCGAAGAAATTCGAAGAGTTCAAGCGTAAGAACGAAAGCCAACTGGCGCTTGATGGCGGCGATAACCTCGCTTACATCGCTACCAGCATGGTCAACCTGCGCCTGGCACAGGAACGTTATCCGGACGTTCAGTTCCACCAGACCCGCGAGCATTAATTCTTGCCTCCAGGGCGCGGTAGCCGCTGCGCCCTGTCAATTTCCCTTCCTTATTAGCCGCTTACGGAATGTTCTTAAAACATTCACTTTTGCTTATGTTTTCGCTGATATCCCGAGCGGTTTCAAAATTGTGATCTATATTTAACAAAGTGATGACATTTCTGACGGCGTTAAATACCGTTCAATGCGTAGATATCAGTATCTAAAGCCGTCGATTGTCATTCTACCGATATTAATAACTGATTCAGAGGCTGTAATGGTCGTTATTCATCACTCATCGCTTTTGTGATGGCGACCATTGACTTCTGTAGAGGGTGAAGTCTCTCCCTATTCAGCAATGCAACCTCGTGTTGCCAGGCTCAAATTACGAGCAAACATACAGGAATAAATCGATGACTATGACAAGACTGAAGATTTCGAAAACTCTGCTGGCTGTAATGTTGACCTCTGCCGTCGCGACCGGCTCTGCCTACGCGGAAAACAACGCGCAGACTACCAATGAAAGCGCAGGGCAAAAAGTCGATAGCTCTATGAATAAAGTCGGTAATTTCATGGATGACAGCGCCATCACCGCGAAAGTGAAGGCGGCCCTGGTGGATCATGACAACATCAAGAGCACCGATATCTCTGTAAAAACCGATCAAAAAGTCGTGACCCTGAGCGGTTTCGTTGAAAGCCAGGCCCAGGCCGAAGAGGCAGTGAAAGTGGCGAAAGGCGTTGAAGGGGTGACCTCTGTCAGCGACAAACTGCACGTTCGCGACGCTAAAGAAGGCTCGGTGAAGGGCTACGCGGGTGACACCGCCACCACCAGTGAAATCAAAGCCAAACTGCTGGCGGACGATATCGTCCCTTCCCGTCATGTGAAAGTTGAAACCACCGACGGCGTGGTTCAGCTCTCCGGTACCGTCGATTCTCAGGCACAAAGTGACCGTGCTGAAAGTATCGCCAAAGCGGTAGATGGTGTGAAAAGCGTTAAAAATGATCTGAAAACTAAGTAATTCGTCGTAATTCGTCCTCCCGAACTTTGTCGGGAGGCGCGATGTGCACCACACTAAAAATATCGCATTGAGTGATTTTCACGCTCATATCAAGCGGTGACATTAACTATGGTAAAGGAGACGCTTATGTTTCGTTGGGGCATCATATTTCTGGTTATCGCGTTAATCGCCGCCGCACTTGGGTTTGGTGGTCTGGCCGGTACCGCTGCAGGCGCAGCTAAAATTGTCTTTGTCGTCGGGATTATTCTGTTCCTGGTGAGTTTGTTCATGGGCCGAAAACGACCCTAGATTTCAGACCATTAAGAAAATTTTATCCAAAGCCAGTCCAGCGGACTGGCTTTTGCGGTTTTAGCGAATAATAAATTGCGTTACTTTGTCATTCTTTCACAACAAAAACAGGAAGGCAGAGGTGGGGCAGCGAATACCTGTAACGCTTGGTAATATTGCGCCGTTGTCGCTAAGGCCGTTCCAGCCTGGACGAATAGCTCTGGTGTGCGAAGGCGGCGGACAGCGTGGAATTTTCACGGCTGGCGTGCTGGATGAGTTTATGCGCGCGCAGTTTAATCCTTTCGATCTTTATCTCGGCACATCTGCCGGGGCGCAGAACCTCTCGGCGTTTATCTGCAATCAGCCCGGTTACGCGCGCAAAGTCATCATGCGCTATACCACAAAACGCGAATTTTTCGATCCATTGCGCTTTGTCCGTGGAGGAAATCTTATCGATCTCGACTGGCTGGTGGAGGCCACTGCAAGCCAGATGCCGTTGCAAATGGATACCGCCGCGCGGTTGTTTGACAGCGGCAAATCGTTTTATATGTGCGCCTGTCGTCAGGATGACTACGCGCCGAATTACTTTTTACCAACCAAACAAAACTGGCTGGATGTGATTCGCGCCTCCAGTGCGATACCTGGCTTTTATCGTAGCGGAGTGTCGCTGGAAGGCATTAACTACCTGGATGGCGGGATCAGTGATGCGATTCCGGTTAAAGAGGCGGCAAGGCAGGGCGCTAAAACGTTGGTCGTCATTCGCACTGTGCCGTCACAAATGTACTACACGCCGCAGTGGTTCAAACGCATGGAACGCTGGCTGGGTGACAGTAGCCTGCAGCCGCTGGTCAATCTGGTGCAGCATCATGAAACCAGCTATCGTGACATTCAGCAATTTATTGAGAAACCACCGGGCAAGCTGCGGATATTCGAAATTTATCCGCCGAAGCCATTACATAGTATCGCGCTTGGCAGTCGGATTCCGGCGCTGCGTGAAGACTATAAACTTGGGCGTTTATGCGGTCGTTATTTCCTCGCCACGGTTGGCAAGCTATTAACTGAAAAAGCGCCGCTTACCCGCCATCTGGTGCCAGTGGTGACGCCGGAATCGATTGTCATTCCGCCTGCGCCAGTCGCCAACGATACGCTGGTTGCCGAAGTGAGCGACGCTCCGCAGGCGAACGACCCGACATTTAACAATGAGGATCTGGCTTGATTTGCCGTTTTATCGACACCCACTGCCATTTTGATTTCCCGCCGTTTAGTGGCGATGAAGAGGCCAGCCTGCAACGCGCGGCACAAGCGGGCGTAGGCAAGATCATTGTTCCGGCAACAGAGGCGGAAAATTTTGCCCGTGTGTTGGCATTAGCGGAAAATTATCAACCGCTGTATGCCGCATTGGGCTTGCATCCTGGTATGTTGGAAAAACATAGCGATGTGTCTCTTGAGCAGCTACAGCAGGCGCTGGAAAGGCGTCCGGCGAAGGTGGTGGCGGTGGGGGAGATCGGTCTGGATCTCTTTGGCGACGATCCGCAATTTGAGAGGCAGCAGTGGTTACTCGACGAACAACTGAAACTGGCGAAACGCTACGATCTGCCGGTGATCCTGCATTCACGGCGCACGCACGACAAACTGGCGATGCATCTTAAACGCCACGATTTACCGCGCACTGGCGTGGTTCACGGTTTTTCCGGCAGCCTGCAACAGGCCGAACGGTTTGTACAGCTGGGCTACAAAATTGGCGTAGGCGGTACTATCACCTATCCACGCGCCAGTAAAACCCGCGATGTCATCGCAAAATTACCGCTGGCATCGTTATTGCTGGAAACCGACGCGCCGGATATGCCGCTCAACGGTTTTCAGGGGCAGCCTAACCGCCCGGAGCAGGCTGCCCGTGTGTTCGCCGTGCTTTGCGAGTTGCGCCGGGAACCGGCGGATGAGATTGCGCAAGCGTTGCTTAATAACACGTATACGTTGTTTAACGTGCCGTAGGCCGGATAAGGCGTTCACGCCGCATCCGGCAGTTGGCGCACAATGCCTGATGCGACGCTTAACGCGTCTTATCATGCCTACAGGTTTGTGCCGAACCGTAGGCCGGATAAGGCGTTC
>ENA-OUWU01000226-OUWU01000226.1-marine-metagenome-genome-assembly--contig:-NODE-226-length-6434-cov-3.175555_pt1 | contig 6434 bp, 6 predicted proteins | sample MGYA00248455_ERZ584570 | MGnify/ENA primary metagenome ERZ584570 (study PRJEB26545, sample SAMN05421970) | marine metagenome | isolation source: Line P, North Pacific Ocean | place: Canada:British Columbia... | reverse complement strand
AGCAACCATGTATGGTGTCGGCGTTGAAACTCGTCTGATGGGTGCAGCTACCGCCAGTTCTCCTTCGCCGCAATGGGTCGCATGGTTGCAAAGTCAGGCGGCTCAGGTCGCGGGGGTCAATCAGGCCATTGAACGTGTTGAAGCGCCTGCGGGTTCCGAAGATGCCACATTAATGATGGCCCGCGTGCAGCAACATCAAGGGCAAGCCTCCTACGTGGTGTTTGGCACACAGCTGGCGGCAGGTCATCACAACGAAAAATTCGATTTTGACGAGCAGGTTCTCGCTATTGCCGTCGAAACGCTGGCGCGCACCGCGCTCAATTTTCCCTGGACGCGAGGTATCTGATGCAGGAAATCTATCGTTTTATCGACGATGCGATTGAAGCCGATCGCCAACGTTATACCGATATTGCCGATCAAATCTGGGATCATCCAGAAACACGTTTTGAAGAGTTCTGGTCAGCGGAGCATCTGGCTTCGGCGCTGGAATCTGCAGGCTTCACCGTTACCCGCAACGTAGGCAATATCCCAAATGCCTTTATTGCTTCGTTTGGTCAAGGCAAACCGGTTATCGCCCTGCTGGGAGAATATGACGCCCTGGCAGGTTTAAGTCAGCAAGCAGGTTGCGCGCAACCTACATCCGTGACGCCCGGTGAAAATGGTCACGGTTGCGGACACAATTTGCTGGGAACCGCCGCCTTTGCCGCTGCAATAGCCGTCAAGAAATGGCTGGAACAATATGGGCAAGGCGGCACGGTGCGCTTTTATGGTTGTCCTGGCGAAGAAGGCGGCTCGGGTAAAACGTTCATGGTTCGCGAGGGGGTATTTGATGATGTGGATGCGGCACTCACCTGGCACCCGGAAGCCTTTGCCGGTATGTTCAATACCCGCACGCTGGCAAACATTCAGGCATCATGGCGCTTTAAAGGGATCGCAGCACATGCCGCGAATTCCCCTCATTTGGGACGCAGCGCCCTTGATGCCGTAACGTTGATGACCACTGGCACCAACTTCCTCAACGAACATATTATTGAAAAAGCGCGCGTACACTATGCCATCACAAATAGCGGCGGGATCTCGCCCAACGTGGTCCAGGCGCAGGCAGAAGTGCTTTATCTTATCCGCGCCCCCGAAATGACCGACGTGCAGCATATTTATGATCGGGTCGCCAAAATCGCCGAAGGTGCGGCATTGATGACCGAAACCACGGTTGAATGCCGCTTCGACAAAGCCTGTTCCAGTTATCTCCCGAATCGCACCTTAGAAAATGCCATGTACCAGGCCCTATCCCATTTTGGTACCCCGGAATGGAACTCCGAAGAACTGGCTTTTGCGAAACAAATTCAGGCTACGCTCACCTCCAACGATCGGCAAAACAGTCTGAATAATATCGCCGCAACCGGTGGCGAAAACGGCAAGGTTTTTGCACTACGTCATCGTGAAACGGTACTGGCGAATGAAGTCGCTCCATATGCCGCCACCGATAACGTGCTTGCGGCATCGACTGATGTCGGCGACGTCAGTTGGAAACTGCCTGTTGCCCAGTGTTTCAGCCCCTGTTTTGCCGTCGGTACACCGCTACATACGTGGCAACTGGTTAGCCAGGGGCGAACATCTATTGCTCATAAAGGAATGCTGCTGGCGGCGAAAACTATGGCAGCAACCACAGTCAATCTCTTCCTTGATTCAGGGCTATTGCAAGAATGCCAACAAGAGCATCAGCAAGTAACGGACACGCAACCGTATCACTGCCCTATCCCGAAAAACGTGACACCGTCACCTTTAAAATAACAACAACAACGCAAACACAACAACCGAGGAATGCCCATGAGTATGTCATCCATACCGTCGTCCTCCCAATCCGGGAAGCTCTATGGCTGGGTCGAAAGAATTGGTAACAAGGTTCCCCATCCTTTTCTGCTCTTTATCTATTTGATTATCGTACTCATGGTGACGACGGCAATTTTGTCGGCCTTTGGCGTCAGTGCGAAAAACCCGACCGATGGTACGCCGGTCGTGGTGAAAAACCTGCTCAGTGTGGAAGGATTACACTGGTTTTTACCCAATGTTATTAAAAACTTTAGCGGTTTTGCTCCACTTGGTGCGATCCTGGCGCTGGTTTTAGGTGCCGGTCTGGCGGAGCGCGTCGGCTTACTGCCAGCACTAATGGTTAAAATGGCATCGCATGTTAATGCCCGCTACGCCAGTTATATGGTGCTGTTTATTGCTTTTTTCAGCCACATTTCTTCCGATGCGGCGTTAGTGATCATGCCACCGATGGGTGCGCTGATTTTTCTGGCGGTGGGCAGGCATCCAGTTGCAGGTTTACTGGCTGCCATTGCAGGCGTAGGTTGCGGCTTTACGGCTAATTTACTGATTGTCACAACCGACGTGTTGCTGTCGGGGATCAGCACGGAAGCGGCAGCTGCGTTCAATCCGCAAATGCACGTCAGTGTAATTGATAACTGGTATTTTATGGCCAGCTCCGTAGTCGTACTGACGATTGTTGGCGGCCTGATAACCGACAAAATCATCGAGCCACGGTTAGGTCAATGGCAGGGAAACAGCGATGAGAAACTGCAGACATTGACCGAAAGTCAGCGTTTTGGTTTACGCATAGCAGGTGTCGTATCGCTACTTTTTATTGCTGCGATTGCGCTGATGGTGATCCCGCAAAACGGGATATTGCGCGATCCGATTAATCACACCGTGATGCCATCACCCTTTATTAAAGGTATCGTGCCACTGATCATTCTTTTTTTCTTTGTTGTCTCGCTGGCTTATGGCATCGCTACCCGCACAATTCGACGTCAGGCGGATTTACCGCATTTAATGATTGAACCGATGAAAGAGATGGCGGGATTTATCGTGATGGTTTTTCCCCTCGCCCAATTTGTCGCCATGTTTAACTGGAGCAACATGGGGAAATTCATCGCCGTGGGGCTGACCGATATACTGGAAAGTTCAGGGCTTAGCGGCATCCCGGCGTTTGTCGGTCTGGCGTTGCTTTCCTCTTTCTTATGCATGTTTATTGCCAGCGGTTCCGCAATCTGGTCGATTCTCGCCCCCATTTTCGTACCAATGTTTATGCTACTTGGCTTTCACCCGGCATTTGCGCAAATCCTCTTTCGTATTGCCGACTCATCCGTATTGCCTTTAGCGCCGGTATCTCCTTTTGTTCCACTGTTTCTTGGATTCCTGCAACGCTACAAACCAGACGCGAAACTGGGTACTTACTATTCGTTAGTCTTGCCCTATCCACTTATCTTTTTGGTGGTATGGCTGCTGATGTTGCTGGCGTGGTATCTTGTCGGTCTGCCGATAGGTCCGGGTATTTACCCACGTTTGTCTTAAGAGAGAACGGATGCTGAGATTACTTGAAGAAAAAATTGCCACGCCACTGGGTCCACTGTGGGTGATTTGCGATGAGCAATTTCGCCTGCGGGCGGTTGAATGGGAAGAGTACAGCGAACGCATGGTGCAGCTGCTGGACATCCATTATCGCAAAGAAGGCTATGAGCGCATTTCTGCCACCAATCCAGGCGGTTTAAGCGACAAGCTTCGTGAATATTTTGCCGGTAATCTTAGCATTATTGATACGCTTCCCACTGCTACGGGGGGGACGCCATTTCAGCGCGAAGTCTGGAAAACACTACGCACTATCCCCTGCGGGCAGGTAATGCATTACGGCCAACTGGCTGAGCAATTGGGCCGTCCTGGCGCGGCGCGTGCCGTTGGTGCGGCAAACGGATCGAATCCCATCAGCATCGTCGTACCTTGCCATCGGGTTATTGGCCGAAACGGCACCATGACCGGATATGCAGGCGGAGTTCAGCGAAAAGAGTGGTTATTGCGCCATGAAGGTTATCTTTTGCTGTAAACATTAAACAATTTGTGCCAGCTTGTTCACACTTTTATGTAAAGTTACCCTTAACAACTTAAGGGTTTTCAAATAGATAGACATATATTTACATCTAATATCGGAATTCTCTGCTGTTAAGGTTTGCTTAGACTTACTTGCTCCCTAAAAAGATGTTAAAATTGACAAATATCAATTACGGCTTGAGCAGACCTATGATCCCGGAAAAGCGAATTATACGGCGCATTCAGTCTGGCGGTTGTGCTATCCATTGCCAGGATTGCAGCATCAGCCAGCTTTGCATCCCGTTCACACTCAACGAACATGAGCTTGATCAGCTTGATAATATCATTGAGCGGAAGAAGCCTATTCAGAAAGGCCAGACGCTGTTTAAGGCTGGTGATGAACTTAAATCGCTTTATGCCATCCGCTCCGGTACGATTAAAAGTTATACCATCACTGAGCAAGGCGACGAGCAAATCACTGGTTTCCATTTAGCAGGCGACCTGGTGGGATTTGACGCCATCGGCAGCGGCCATCACCCGAGCTTCGCGCAGGCGCTGGAAACCTCGATGGTATGTGAAATCCCGTTCGAAACGCTGGACGATTTGTCCGGTAAAATGCCGAATCTGCGTCAGCAGATGATGCGTCTGATGAGCGGTGAAATCAAAGGCGATCAGGACATGATCCTGCTGTTGTCGAAGAAAAATGCCGAGGAACGTCTGGCTGCATTCATCTACAACCTGTCCCGTCGTTTTGCCCAACGCGGCTTCTCCCCTCGTGAATTCCGCCTGACGATGACTCGTGGCGATATCGGTAACTATCTGGGCCTGACGGAAGAAACCATCAGCCGTCTGCTGGGTCGCTTCCAGAAAAGCGGCATGCTGGCAGTCAAAGGTAAATACATCACCATCGAAAATAACGATGCGCTGGCCCAGCTTGCTGGTCATACGCGTAACGTTGCCTGATTTTTCCGCATAACTCACTATCCTTCTGTCATATCATTAAATTTTTCTGATTTATTGATCTGGCAGAAGGTTCATCACTGTTTCATTCACCAGATATGGGTTAATCTTTTAATTACAAACTGCGTTGACAGTTGTTGTAAGGAGACCCTGTATGGCTATGTATCAGAACATGCTCGTTGTTATCGATCCTAACCAGGACGACCAACCAGCATTGCGGCGAGCTGTTTATTTACATCAACGGATTGGTGGCAAAATTAAAGCCTTTTTGCCGATCTATGACTTCTCATACGAAATGACCACCCTGCTCTCCCCGGACGAACGTACCGCTATGCGTCAGGGCGTCATCAGCCAGCGTACAGCCTGGATCCACGAGCAGGCAAAATATTATCTCAATGCTGGCGTTCCCATTGAAATTAAAGTGGTCTGGCATAACCGTCCTTTCGAAGCCATCATTCAGGAAGTGATCAGCGGCGGACACGATTTGGTGCTAAAAATGGCGCACCAACATGACCGTCTGGAAGCGGTGATTTTTACGCCAACGGACTGGCATCTGTTACGCAAATGCCCAAGCCCGGTGTGGATGGTGAAAGACCAGCCGTGGCCGGAAGGAGGCAAGGCGCTGGTGGCGGTGAATCTCGCCAGTGAAGAGCCGTATCATAATGCGCTCAATGAAAAACTGGTCAAAGAGACGATCGAACTGGCAGAACAAGTCAACCATACCGAAGTTCATCTGGTTGGCGCTTATCCGGTAACGCCAATTAATATCGCGATTGAACTGCCGGAATTTGACCCGAGCGTTTATAACGATGCCATTCGTGGGCAACATTTGCTGGCAATGAAAGCCCTGCGGCAGAAATTCGGCATTAATGAAAACATGACGCACGTAGAAAAAGGTCTGCCAGAAGAGGTGATTCCTGATTTGGCGGAGCACTTACAGGCGGGGATTGTGGTTCTGGGCACGGTAGGACGCACCGGTATTTCAGCAGCATTCCTCGGCAACACGGCGGAACAGGTGATTGATCATCTTCGCTGCGACCTGCTGGTCATTAAACCTGACCAGTATCAGACACCCGTTGAACTGGATGACGAAGAAGACGATTAACGACTCTTCAATAACTGACAAGGCCCGAGTTATCGGGCCTATTTTTTACTTACTGCTCTTCGCCGCCAAGGAAATAAATTCCCAACGGGATTGCCAGCAACACAGTAAAGACCAGGCTATAAACAAAAATCATCGATGACTGAATCACATACATTGATGTCGTCCACTCAGACAGCGGAATATTGTACTGTTCTATAACGCCGCCGATGGTCGCGCGAGTCACAACCGACGCCGCAATAATGAAAACCGCCAACAAACCAAAGAGAAATTTCTTCCCTTTCGCTGACTTCAGTTTCGCCATAATCATGATGTAATCCTTGTGCAGACAAATTTCTTGTTACCTAAACGTAACAATACCATGACATTTCACCGTTGTCTGCTCTGAAAACCTCACCTCTTAGCTGGATTTACAATCAACGCATTGATTAGTTAGGGAAGGTGCGAATAAGCGGGGAAATTCTTCTCGGCTGACTCAGTCATTTCATTTCTTCATGTTTGAGCCGAT
>ENA-OUWU01000175-OUWU01000175.1-marine-metagenome-genome-assembly--contig:-NODE-175-length-8693-cov-3.999420_pt1 | contig 8693 bp, 6 predicted proteins | sample MGYA00248455_ERZ584570 | MGnify/ENA primary metagenome ERZ584570 (study PRJEB26545, sample SAMN05421970) | marine metagenome | isolation source: Line P, North Pacific Ocean | place: Canada:British Columbia... | reverse complement strand
TCCTTCTACGCAAATGCCAGCGAGGCACTCGCCGCTGGCTTTCGCCCCTGCAAACGTTGTCAGCCAGAAAAAGCCAATGCCCAGCAACATCGGTTGGATAAAATCACCCACGCGTGTCGACTGCTGGAACAGGAAACGCCTGTAACGCTGGAAGCCTTAGCCGACCAGGTGGCGATGAGTCCATTTCATCTACATCGGTTGTTTAAAGCGACTACCGGAATGACGCCTAAAGCCTGGCAACAGGCCTGGCGCGCTCGCCGTTTGCGCGAATCGCTGGCGAAAGGGGAGAGCGTGACGACGTCTATTCTTAACGCCGGATTCCCCGACAGCAGCAGTTACTATCGCAAAGCTGACGAAACGCTGGGCATGACGGCTAAACAATTCCGTCACGGTGGCGAAAATCTGGCGGTGCGTTACGCGCTGGCTGATTGTGAGCTGGGTCGTTGCCTGGTGGCAGAAAGCGAGCGGGGGATTTGCGCGATATTGCTGGGCGATGATGACGCGACACTAATCAGCGAGTTGCAGCAGATGTTTCCCGCTGCCGACAACGCGCCTGCCGATCTGATGTTTCAGCAACATGTGCGTGAAGTGATCGCCAGCCTCAATCAACGCGATACGCCGCTGACGTTACCGCTGGACATTCGCGGCACTGCTTTTCAGCAACAAGTCTGGCAGGCACTGCGCACGATACCTTGCGGTGAAACCGTCAGTTATCAGCAACTGGCTAACGCCATCGGCAAACCGAAAGCGGTACGGGCCGTTGCCAGCGCCTGTGCCGCCAACAAGCTGGCTATCATAATACCCTGTCATCGGGTGGTCCGTGGTGATGGCACACTTTCCGGTTACCGCTGGGGCGTGTCGCGTAAAGCGCAACTGCTGCGCCGCGAAGCTGAAAATGAGGAGAGGTAATGTTGGATCTGTTTGCCGATGCTGAACCGTGGCAAGAGCCACTGGCGGCTGGTGCGGTAATTTTACGGCGTTTTGCTTTTAACGCTGCGGAGCAACTGATCCGCGATATTAATGACGTTGCCAGCCAGTCGCCGTTTCGCCAGATGGTCACCCCCGGGGGATATACCATGTCGGTGGCGATGACCAACTGTGGGCATCTGGGCTGGACGACCCATCGGCAAGGTTATCTCTATTCGCCCATTGATCCGCAAACAAATAAACCGTGGCCCGCCATGCCACAGAGTTTTCATAATTTATGTCAACGTGCGGCTACGGCGGCGGGCTATCCAGATTTCCAGCCAGATGCTTGTCTTATCAACCGCTACGCTCCTGGCGCGAAACTGTCGCTGCATCAGGATAAAGACGAACCGGATCTGCGCGCGCCAATTGTTTCTGTTTCTCTGGGCTTACCCGCGATTTTTCAATTTGGCGGCCTGAAACGAAATGATCCGCTCAAACGTTTGTTGTTGGAACATGGCGATGTGGTGGTATGGGGCGGTGAATCGCGGCTGTTTTATCACGGTATTCAACCGTTGAAAGCGGGGTTTCATCCACTCACCATCGACTGCCGCTACAACCTGACATTCCGTCAGGCAGGTAAAAAAGAATAAAAATAAGAATTATTATTGCTGTGCGCGCGAAGATGTTTAAACTGCGGGCTGTAATTCATTGTCCGGGTTTTCTGCATGGAACTTCTTGTACTTGTCTGGCGGCAGTATCGCTGGCCATTTATCAGTGTGATGGCGCTAAGCCTCGCCAGTGCGGCATTAGGCATTGGCTTAATTGCTTTTATCAATCAGCGCCTTATCGAAACGGCGGATACCAGTCTGCTGGTGTTGCCGGAGTTTCTGGGATTATTGCTGCTGTTGATGGCAGTCACTCTCGGATCGCAACTGGCGCTCACCACTTTGGGGCATCACTTCGTTTACCGACTGCGTAGTGAATTTATCAAGCGGATTCTGGATACTCACGTCGAGCGCATTGAACAACTCGGTAGCGCCTCGTTGCTGGCGGGGTTAACCAGCGATGTGCGCAATATCACCATTGCTTTTGTGCGTCTGCCGGAACTGGTGCAGGGGATCATTCTCACTATCGGTTCAGCGGCGTATCTGTGGATGCTGTCGGGCAAAATGTTGCTGGTAACGGCTATCTGGATGGCGATCACCATCTGGGGCGGTTTTGTGCTGGTGGCGCGGGTGTACAAACATATGGCGACCCTGCGTGAAACCGAAGACAAGCTGTACACGGATTTTCAAACTGTACTTGAAGGGCGCAAAGAGCTGACTCTGAACCGGGAACGCGCCGAGTATGTGTTTAACAACCTCTACATTCCTGATGCGCAAGAGTATCGCCACCATATTATTCGCGCAGACACCTTCCATCTTAGTGCCGTGAACTGGTCAAACATCATGATGCTGGGCGCAATCGGCCTGGTGTTCTGGATGGCGAACAGCCTCGGTTGGGCTGATACCAACGTTGCCGCGACCTATTCGTTGACGCTTTTATTCCTGCGTACGCCGCTGCTTTCGGCGGTTGGCGCATTGCCGACGCTGCTGACGGCGCAGGTGGCGTTTAACAAGCTGAACAAATTCGCGCTCGCGCCTTTCAAAGCAGAGTTTCCGCGCCCGCAGGCGTTTCCCAACTGGCAAACGCTGGAGCTGCGTAACGTGACGTTTGCTTATCAGGATAACGCGTTTTCCGTTGGTCCGATTAATCTCACCATCAAACGTGGCGAGCTGCTGTTTCTGATTGGCGGCAACGGTAGCGGAAAATCGACGCTGGCGATGTTGTTGACGGGCTTGTATCAGCCACAAAGCGGCGAAATCTTGCTGGATGGCAAACCTGTCAGCGGCGAACAACCGGAAGATTATCGCAAACTGTTTTCGGCAGTGTTTACCGATGTCTGGCTGTTTGATCAACTGCTGGGGCCGGAGGGTAAACCCGCTAACCCGCAACTGGTTGAGAAGTGGCTGGCGCAGCTGAAAATGGCTCATAAGCTTGAGTTAAGCAACGGGCGTATTGTTAACCTGAAGTTATCAAAAGGGCAGAAAAAACGCGTGGCGCTGTTGCTGGCGCTGGCAGAAGAACGCGATATTATCCTGCTGGATGAATGGGCGGCGGATCAGGATCCACACTTCCGTCGTGAGTTTTATCAGGTGTTGCTGCCGCTGATGCAGGAGATGGGTAAAACTATTTTCGCTATCAGTCATGATGATCATTACTTTATCCACGCCGACCGCCTGCTGGAAATGCGCAATGGGCAACTTAGCGAGCTGACGGGCGAAGAGCGCGATGCCGCTTCGCGTGATGCCGTTGCCCGGACGGCATAATATTACGACGCTGACCTGGCGGACTGCTGCCGTCAGGTCAATATGCTAAAAATCCCTTCATTTCTAATAACCCTATAATTAATCAACGAAATTATAATGTTTCTAAAATTAGAATATAATTTATAAACATTATTTAAATGTTGTTACTTAAGTGTTACCGTTGATGCCGCGCAAATCTCACCTGCAATAAAGCGACTAAAAGTAAGGCATTAACAAGATGAAAAAAGTGACTGCCATGCTCTTCTCGATGGCCGTGGGGCTTAATGCCGTTTCGATGGCGGCAAAAGCGAAAGCGTCCGAGGAGCAGGAAACTGATGTACTGTTGATTGGCGGCGGCATTATGAGCGCCACGTTGGGGACCTATTTACGCGAGCTGGAGCCTGAATGGTCGATGACCATGGTGGAGCGCCTGGAGGGTGTCGCGCAGGAGAGTTCGAACGGCTGGAATAACGCCGGAACCGGGCATTCTGCACTGATGGAACTGAACTACACCCCGCAAAACGCCGATGGCAGCATCAGTATTGAAAAAGCAGTCGCCATTAACGAAGCATTTCAGATTTCCCGCCAGTTCTGGGCGCACCAGGTTGAGCGCGGCGTGCTGCGTACTCCGCGTTCATTTATCAATACCGTTCCGCATATGAGCTTTGTCTGGGGCGAGGATAACGTCAATTTCCTGCGCGCCCGTTACGCCGCGTTGCAACAAAGCTCGCTGTTTCGCGGTATGCGTTACTCTGAAGATCACGCGCAGATCAAAGAGTGGGCACCGTTAGTGATGGAAGGGCGCGATCCGCAACAGAAAGTGGCAGCCACGCGTACGGAAATTGGTACCGATGTGAACTACGGCGAGATCACCCGCCAGTTAATTGCTTCCTTGCAGAAGAAATCTAACTTCTCGCTGCAACTCAGCAGCGAAGTCCGCGCCCTAAAGCGTAATGACGATAACACCTGGACCGTTACCGTTGCCGATCTGAAAAATGGCACTGCACAGAACATTCGTGCCAAATTTGTCTTTATCGGCGCGGGCGGTGCGGCGCTGAAGCTGTTACAGGAATCGGGGATTCCGGAAGCGAAAGACTACGCCGGTTTCCCGGTGGGCGGACAGTTCCTTGTTTCGGAAAACCCGGACGTGGTTAATCACCATCTGGCGAAGGTTTACGGTAAAGCATCCGTTGGCGCACCACCGATGTCGGTTCCGCATATCGATACCCGCGTTCTGGACGGTAAACGCGTAGTGCTGTTTGGGCCATTTGCCACCTTCTCAACCAAATTCCTCAAAAACGGTTCATTGTGGGATCTAATGAGTTCCACCACCACCTCTAACGTGATGCCGATGATGCACGTCGGGCTGGATAATTTCGATCTGGTGAAATATCTGGTGAGTCAGGTGATGTTGAGTGAAGAGGATCGTTTTGAAGCGTTGAAAGAGTACTATCCGCAGGCGAAAAAAGAGGACTGGCGTTTGTGGCAAGCGGGGCAGCGCGTGCAGATTATCAAGCGTGATGCCGAGAAAGGTGGCGTACTGCGTCTGGGTACTGAAGTCGTCAGTGACCAGCAAGGAACCATTGCCGCGCTCCTGGGGGCATCGCCAGGGGCGTCAACCGCCGCGCCGATTATGTTGAATCTGCTGGAAAAAGTATTTGGCGATCGTGTTTCCAGCCCGCAATGGCAGGCTACGTTGAAAGCGATCGTTCCGTCTTATGGACGCAAGCTGAACGGTGATGTAGCGGCAACAGAACGCGAGTTGCAGTACACCAGCGAAGTGCTGGGGTTGAACTACGACAAGCCGCAGGCAGCAGATAGTACGCCGAAACCGCAGTTGAAACCGCAACCCGTTCAAAAAGAAGTGGCGGATATTGCGTTGTAATGATACGCCACATCCGGCATGGTATGCCGGATGTGGCGTATGCTGATAAGACGCGCCAGCGTCGCATCAGGCAACCGGCTCGGGCGTTAGATGTTGGATGCGGCGTAACCGCCTTATCCAACCTACGGGGTGGAGCACTTCACAGCGGTGTAGGCCTGATAAGACGCGCCAGCGTCGCATCAGGCAACCGGCTTGGGCGTTAGATGTCGGATGCGGCGTAACCGCCTTATCCGACCTACGGGGTGGAGCACTTCACAGCGGTGTAGGCCTGATAAGACGCGCCAGCGTCGCATCAGGCAACCGGCTCGGGCGTTGGATGTCGGATGCGGCGTGACCGCCTTGTCTGACCTACGGGGTGCCGCACTTCACGGCAGTTTAGCGAACTACCGCGTTGTCAATTTTCTCTTCCGCCTTCCAGACGCGGTACTTCACATCTACATTGTCTGGCGTATACACCACGATCGGCAGCTTGCTGTTGTAACGCAGCATTCCAGCATCGCCCAGATACGCGGTGACAAATTTCTTCTCTTTCTTGCCATCCGGGCAGGCCATCATCGTTGAAACCGGGGAACTGACTTTATCAAAGACATAATAATCATAGCCCCAGCCTTCCAGCGTTTTGTTTTCCAGCTTCCCGCCGAGACGATGCAAATTGCAATCGACTTCCAGCGTCTGACCGATTAACAGTTCTACTTTCAGGGTAGATTCATCTTCTTGCGGGGTTAACTGAATCACCTGACGCTTCATCCCTTTTTCAGCTTGTGGATAAGGCGCGATTTTTTCCAGTGGCTGGACGCTTTCTGCCGCCCAGGCGGAAGTGGTAGCGAAAGCGGCAAACAATACTGCAGGTAGAATGGTCTTCATTTTTTTGCTTTCCTTCTTCATTTATAGGTTTTCACCGATGATGTCGCTGAAGGTTAACATATTCATCAGATTTATTAATTTGCTTTATGAATAACTTAAAGAACATTCAGACAATTTTACCTGCTCTTTTAGTGTTAAATTCTAATGAGAGAGCAAACCAGCAGAAATATCTCTGGTGAATCAATCGCTATATAAATATATTTATAACCATTTGAAATGTGAGCAAAAGCCCGTTTTTGCCACGCTTCCCGCCACTCTTTTGATCCTGCTACAGGTTTTACCCCGATCGGGGTATGCATCTTTGACACATCCTTTAATATCTTAGCGGCTATAAAAATGGCTTATTAATTATGCGGTTTATTTGGTCGCTCTCAATTTTCAGAGCGCGTTAATGATGGAAGGTCAATGTGAAGATTGATGCATCCCGTCGGGGCATACTCACTGGTCGCTGGCGCAAAGCCAGTAACGGTATCCGTCCGCCCTGGTCCGGTGATGAATCTCATTTTCTGACCCATTGCACCCGCTGCGACGCCTGTATTAATGCTTGTGAAAACAACATTCTGCAACGCGGCGCGGGCGGCTATCCGAGCGTTAATTTCAAAAATAACGAGTGCAGCTTCTGTTACGCCTGCGCGCAGGCTTGCCCCGAATCGCTATTTTCTCCGCGCCACACCAGGGCCTGGGATTTGCAGTTCACCATCGGGGACGCGTGCCTGGCGTATCAGTCAGTTGAATGCCGCCGCTGTCAGGATAGCTGTGAGCCAAGGGCAATTATCTTTCCCCCGACGCTCTCCGGGATCTACCAGCCGCAACTTAATAGCCAACTTTGCAACGGATGTGGAGCATGTGCAGCCAGCTGTCCGGTATCAGCCATAACTGCGGAGTATCTCCATGCACACTAACTGGCAAGTTTGCAGCCTGGTCGTGCAGGCCAAAAGCGAACGAATTTCAGACATCAGCACCCAACTGAACGCCTTTCCCGGCTGTGAAGTTGCTGTCAGCGACGCGCCGAGCGGTCAGTTGATTGTGGTGGTGGAAGCAGAAGACAGCGAAACGCTGATCCAAACCATTGAGTCAGTACGCAACGTAGAGGGCGTGCTGGCGGTGTCGCTGGTTTATCACCAGCAGGAAGAGCAAGGTGAGGAAACACCATGAAACTCAGTCGTCGTAGCTTTATGAAAGCTAACGCCGTTGCGGCCGCTGCGGCGGCTGCCGGTCTCAGCGTGCCGGGCGTTGCCCGCGCCGTTGTTGGTCAGCAGGAAGCCATCAAATGGGATAAAGCGCCGTGCCGTTTCTGCGGTACTGGTTGCGGCGTTCTGGTCGGAACGCAGCAGGGACGTGTGGTGGCCTGTCAGGGCGACCCGGACGCACCGGTTAACCGTGGCCTGAACTGCATTAAGGGCTATTTCCTGCCCAAAATCATGTACGGTAAAGACCGTTTGACGCAGCCGCTGCTGCGTATGAAAAACGGTAAATATGACAAAGAAGGCGAATTTACCCCAATCACCTGGGATCAGGCCTTCGATGTGATGGAAGAGAAATTCAAAACCGCCCTGAAAGAAAAAGGGCCGGAATCGATCGGTATGTTCGGTTCTGGTCAGTGGACTATCTGGGAAGGTTATGCCGCGTCCAAGCTGTTTAAAGCGGGCTTCCGTTCGAACAACATCGACCCGAACGCGCGTCACTGTATGGCGTCGGCAGTAGTTGGCTTTATGCGTACCTTTGGTATGGATGAGCCGATGGGCTGCTATGACGACATCGAGCAGGCTGACGCGTTTGTGCTGTGGGGCGCAAACATGGCGGAAATGCACCCGATCCTCTGGTCGCGCATCACTAACCGTCGTCTCTCTAACCAGAACGTCACCGTGGCGGTGCTTTCTACCTACCAGCATCGTAGCTTCGAGCTGGCGGATAACGGCATCATCTTTACGCCGCAATCTGACCTGGTGATCCTGAACTACATCGCCAACTATATCATTCAAAACAATGCGATAAATCAGGACTTCTTCAGCAAGCACGTTAACCTGCGCAAAGGGGCGACGGACATCGGCTACGGTTTACGTCCGACCCATCCGCTGGAAAAAGCAGCGAAGAATCCGGGTTCTGACGCCTCCGAACCGATGAGCTTTGAAGATTACAAAGCCTTCGTTGCCGAGTATACGCTGGAAAAAACTGCCGAAATGACCGGCGTGCCGAAAGACCAGTTAGAACAACTGGCGCAGCTGTATGCCGATCCGAACAAGAAAGTCATCTCCTACTGGACGATGGGCTTCAACCAGCATACTCGTGGCGTGTGGGCTAACAACCTGGTCTACAACCTGCACCTGCTGACCGGCAAAATTTCCCAGCCGGGTTGCGGTCCGTTCTCCCTGACCGGGCAACCTTCTGCGTGTGGTACTGCGCGTGAAGTGGGCACCTTTGCTCACCGTCTGCCTGCGGACATGGTGGTGACCAACGAGAAACACCGTGATATCTGCGAGAAGAAGTGGAATATCCCGAGCGGCACCATTCCGGCGAAAATCGGTCTGCACGCGGTGGCACAAGACCGTGCGCTGAAAGACGGCAAACTGAATGTTTACTGGACCATGTGTACCAACAACATGCAGGCCGGGCCGAACATCAATGAAGAGCGTATGCCGGGCTGGCGCGATCCGCGCAACTTCATCATCGTCTCCGATCCGTATCCG
>ENA-OUWU01000156-OUWU01000156.1-marine-metagenome-genome-assembly--contig:-NODE-156-length-9660-cov-4.016801_pt1 | contig 9660 bp, 7 predicted proteins | sample MGYA00248455_ERZ584570 | MGnify/ENA primary metagenome ERZ584570 (study PRJEB26545, sample SAMN05421970) | marine metagenome | isolation source: Line P, North Pacific Ocean | place: Canada:British Columbia... | reverse complement strand
GTTGCAGAATCAGATAAATACTTAAGAGGCATATTCGGTCCGGCGTTTCCTGCCGGATGCGGCGCGAGCGCCTTATCCGGCCTACAAAGGGCGCAAACGTCGCGCCCTTACTAAAGCATTACAGCAACTCAAACTCGCCTTTCTTAACGCGTGCGGAATCAGTGCCGATAAAGACATTGAACTTGCCAGGCTCGGCGTCATATTTCATCTGTTGATTCCAGAACTTCAGCGCCTCAATATCGATCGGGAAGCTGACAGTCTGAGTTTCGCCCGGTTTCAGGGTGATTTTCTCAAAGCCTTTCAGCTGTTTCACAGGGCGACTCATGGAAGCCGTCACATCCTGCAAGTACATCTGCACTACCGTGGCACCCTCGCGCTTACCGGTGTTCGTCACCTGCACGCTGGCAGTCACTTTGCCGTCACGCTTCATGGTCGGCGCAGAAAGTTTCACATCAGAGACGGTGAAAGTGGTGTAGCTCAGCCCATAGCCGAACGGATACAACGCCCCGTTAGCTTCATCAAAATAACGCGAAGTGTATTTGTTCGGCTTGTCGGCATTATACGGGCGACCGGTATTCAGATGGCTGTAGTACACCGGGATCTGCCCGACAGAACGCGGGAAGGACATTGGCAGCTTGCCGGACGGGTTGTAATCGCCAAACAATACATCGGCAATTGCATTACCGCCTTCAGTCCCCGCAAACCAGGTTTCCAGAATCGCATCAGCCTGCTGATCTTCTTTCACCAGCGCCAGCGGACGCCCGTTCATCAGCACCAGCACCAGCGGTTTACCGGTGGCTTTCAGCGCCGCAATCAAGTCACGTTGGCTTTGCGGAATAGTGATATCGGTCCGGCTGGAGGCTTCGTGCGCCATCCCCTGTGCTTCACCGACTACAGCCACCACCACATCAGATTGTTTCGCCGTCTGCACCGCTTCATCAATCATCTCTTGCGGCGAACGCGGATCGACTTTGACCGCTTCTTCATACTGATTCAGGAAATCGATAATGCCTTTGTCACTGGTAACGTTCGCCCCTTTGGCATACAGCACTTTACCGTTTTCACCGACGGCATTTTTAATCCCGGTCAGTACGGTCACGGATTGATCGGCAACACCGGCTGCGGACCAGCTGCCCATCACGTCACGTTTACTGTCCGCCAGTGGCCCAACCACCGCAATGGTGGCCGATTTTTTCAGCGGTAACGTTTCGAGACGGTTTTTCAGCAACACCAAGCTTTCGCGCGCCACTTCACGCGCTTCTTTACGGTGCAGGCGGCTTTCGGCATTGGTATCCACCGGGTCAGACTCTTTCGGCCCCAAATGGCTGTATGGGTCGTTAAACAACCCCATATCATATTTAACGTTCAGTACATGGCGGGCAGCATCGTCCAGCTCTGCCATCGTCACTTTGCCGGATTTAATCAACCCAGGCAGATACTTCGAGTAGTACTCGTCGCTCATGCTCATGTTGATTCCGGATTTCAGCGCCACGCGCACCGCATCTTCCGGGTCTGCCGCCGTGCCATGTTTAATCAGCTCTTTGATTGCACCGTGATCGGAAACGGTGATGCCTTTAAAGCCCCACTGGTCGCGCAGAACATCTTTCAGCAGCCAGGAATCGGAGGTGGCTGGCGTGCCGTTCAGCGAGTTCAGCGCCACCATCACCGCGCCGCTGCCTGCGTCCAGCCCCGCTTTGTACGGCGGCATATAATCATTAAACAGGCGCTGCGGACTCATATCGACGGTGTTGTACTCTTTACCGCCTTCTACCGCGCCGTATGCGGCAAAGTGTTTGACGCTGGTCATCACCGAGTAGCGATCTGCCGGGCTTTTACCCTGCATCGCTTCCACCATGGTTTTACCCATTGTTGAGGTGAGATACGTATCTTCGCCAAAACCTTCGGAAGCACGTCCCCAGCGCGGATCGCGCGAGACATCGACCATCGGTGCCCAGGTCATATTCAGGCCATCATCTGCCGCTTCATAAGCAGAGACACGTCCGACCGTTTTCACTGCATCGAGGTTAAAAGACGAGGCCAGACCGAGGCTAATCGGGAACACCGTGCGCTGACCGTGCAGCACGTCGTAAGCAAAGAAAAGAGGAATTTTCAGGCGGCTTAATTCCATCACCTGATCCTGCATGGCGCGGATATCCTGACGGGTTACGGTGTTGAAAATCGCCCCAACCTGACCGTCTTTGATCATCTCGCGGATCGCCTCTTTCGGGTTATCCGGGCCGACGCTGATTAAGCGCAGCTGACCAATTTTCTCATCAACTGTCATTTTCTTAAGCAGTTCGGTGACGAACGCATCCCGCGCTTCGGGCGTTAATGGATGGTTGCCGAATAAATCATCCGCCAGTGCTGGCTGCAGGGCCAGACTCACCGCGATTCCTACTGAACATAGCCATTTCATATGGATTTTTCTTCCTTTGTTGCCCGACGTGGCAGCGAAAATGGTGCAAAAACCGTAGTTTGCCATAAGCATGATGGAGAGAGAAAAAGAATGCTCAGTTTATTGTCTGAATTTTCAAAATATTCACTCGCTGAATTGTTATACAAGGCGCTATTCTAGTTTGTGATATTTTTTCGCCACCACAAGGAGTGGAAAATGTCTTCCATGACAACAACTGATAATAAAGCCTTTTTGAATGAACTTGCTCGTCTGGTGGGTTCTTCACCCCTGCTCACCGATCCCGCAAAAACGGCCCGCTATCGCAAGGGCTTCCGTTCTGGTCAGGGCGACGCGCTGGCTGTCGTTTTCCCTGGCTCACTACTAGAATTGTGGCGGGTGCTGAAAGCCTGCGTCACCGCCGACAAAATTATTCTGATGCAGGCCGCCAATACAGGCCTGACCGAAGGATCGACGCCAAACGGTAACGATTATGATCGCGATGTCGTTATCATCAGCACCCTGCGTCTCGACAAGCTGCACGTTCTTGGCAAGGGCGAACAGGTGCTGGCCTATCCGGGCACCACGCTCTATTCGCTGGAAAAAGCCCTCAAACCGCTGGGACGCGAACCGCACTCAGTGATTGGATCATCGTGTATAGGCGCATCGGTCATCGGCGGTATTTGTAACAACTCCGGCGGCTCGCTGGTGCAACGTGGCCCGGCGTATACCGAAATGTCGTTATTCGCGCGTATAAATGAAGACGGCAAACTGACGCTGGTGAACCATCTGGGGATTGATCTGGGCGAAACGCCGGAGCAGATCCTTAGCAAGCTGGATGATGATCGCATCAAAGATGACGATGTGCGTCACGATGGTCGTCACGCCCACGATTATGACTATGTCCACCGCGTTCGTGATATTGAAGCCGACACGCCCGCACGTTATAACGCCGATCCTGATCGGTTATTTGAATCTTCTGGTTGCGCCGGGAAGCTGGCGGTCTTTGCAGTACGTCTTGATACCTTCGAAGCGGAAAAAAATCAGCAGGTGTTTTATATCGGCACCAACCAGCCGGAAGTGCTGACCGAAATCCGCCGTCATATTCTGGCTAACTTCGAAAATCTGCCGGTTGCCGGGGAATATATGCACCGGGATATCTACGATATTGCGGAAAAATACGGCAAAGACACCTTCCTGATGATTGATAAGTTAGGCACCGACAAGATGCCGTTCTTCTTTAATCTCAAGGGACGCACCGATGCGATGCTGGAGAAAGTGAAATTCTTCCGTCCGCATTTTACTGACCGTGCGATGCAAAAATTCGGTCACCTGTTCCCCAGCCATTTACCGCCGCGCATGAAAAACTGGCGCGATAAATACGAGCATCATCTGCTGTTAAAAATGGCGGGCGATGGCGTGGGCGAAGCCAAATCGTGGCTGGTGGATTATTTCAAACAGGCCGAAGGCGATTTCTTTGTCTGTACGCCGGAGGAAGGCAGCAAAGCGTTTTTACACCGTTTCGCCGCTGCGGGCGCAGCAATTCGTTATCAGGCGGTGCATTCCGATGAAGTCGAAGACATTCTGGCGTTGGATATCGCTCTGCGGCGTAACGACACCGAGTGGTATGAGCATTTACCGCCGGAGATCGACAGCCAGCTGGTGCACAAGCTCTATTACGGCCATTTTATGTGCTATGTCTTCCATCAGGATTACATAGTGAAAAAAGGCGTGGATGTGCATGCGTTAAAAGAACAGATGCTGGAACTGCTACAGCAGCGCGGCGCGCAGTACCCTGCCGAGCATAACGTCGGTCATTTGTATAAAGCACCGGAGACGTTGCAGAAGTTCTATCGCGAGAACGATCCGACCAACAGCATGAATCCGGGGATCGGTAAAACCAGTAAACGGAAAAACTGGCAGGAAGTGGAGTAAAAATTACGGATGGCAGAGTATCGCCATCCGAATTCACTTAATCGTTCTGTGCCGTCTGCCCCGCCGCCGCCATTTGGGCGGCTTTTTGTTTTTTATAGCTCAACGCTGCTGCCGGCACAGGCATCACTTTACCGGTTTCAATCCAGGTACGCAGGCGGCTGGCATCGGCAAAATGGGTATATTTGCCAAACGCGTCCATCACTACCAGCGCCACCGGTTTATTATTGATAACCGTACGCATCACCAGACAATGGCCCGCCGCATTGGTAAAGCCGGTTTTGGTTAACTGAATATTCCAGTTATCGCGATACACCAGATGATTAGTATTGCGGAACGGCAGCGTATACGTCGGATTAGAGAAGGTTGCCATATCTTCCCGGGTAGTACTTAACTGCCCGATCAACGGATATTGTTTGCTGGCAATGAGCAGTTTGGTTAAGTCACGGGCAGTTGAAACGTTATGCACCGACAATCCGGTAGGTTCAACAAAGCGCGTGTTGTTCATTCCGAGCGATTTCGCTTTCGCATTCATTGCCTTAATAAAGGCTTTGTAACCACCGGGATAATGGTGCGCAAGGCTTGCCGCCGCGCGGTTTTCTGAAGACATCAGCGCCAGCAACAGCATATCTTTACGGCTGATTTCGCTATTCAGTCGTACGCGCGAATAGACCCCTTTCATCTCCGGCGTCTGGCTGATATCCACTTTTAGTTTTTCATCCAGCGGCAGTCGTGCATCCAGCACAACCATCGCGGTCATTAATTTGCTGATAGACGCAATCGGACGCACCAGATCCGGGTGGTTCGAATAGATCACTTTGTTGGTATTCAGATCAACAATCATCGCGCTACCGGAGGCAATTTCCGGTTGTGAAGCGGTGGTAGCGGCTGCCGTTTTCGCAACGGCCTGCGGTGCAAAAGGCACAGCCAGCATCAGGGCCAGGCTAAATAAAGAAACTCGAAATTTCGGCATGATGAGCATTCAGATAGTGGTTCACGCGCACGGGTTGCGCACCGCCGGAGTAAGGATTTACTGAGGCTAGCGACGCCATCATAACGAGCAAAAAGTGCGATCGTCAAAGGAGAATCGTGAGGAAATGCTGCATTGCTGACATTTACGCCAGCAATGCAACGTCAAAGAACTTTCTAGAACAAACGATAACCGTAGCCCCATAGTATAACGGTTAGGGCGAGCAGCACTTCCAGTACCAGCACGCCAATCGCCAGCGTCGAACTAGAGAAGCTAAGGCCTTCCTCTTTGTTGATATTCAGGAAGCTCGGAATACCAAGGTAAAGCAGGTAGCCGGTGTAAAACAGCGCCACCGTGCCGACCAGCGCACACAACCAGACCAGTGGATAAAGCGCCACCAGACCGCTTAAAAACAGCGGAGTTGCAACGTAGCCCGCGAAGACCATGCAGTGCGCAAGTGACGGACGCTGCGGATAATTACGCGCCATCCACCAGATGACCCGCCCCATCACCGCGACCCCAGCCAGCATAACGCCGTAAAACAAGACAGCCAGCGCCAGTCCGGTAAACCAGGATAACTTCAGGATAGTGCCATCGCCAAAATTCCAGCCAATCTGTGTAGTGCCAATGAAGGCGCAAATCACCGGAATCGCCGCCATCAGCAAAACGTGGTGGGTGTAATGGTGAGAAATCGTTTCGTTTTCGCGATTAATCACCTGCATTTCACGATCGGGATGGGAAAACAGTCCCCAGACATGGCTCATACCGCCCCCTTGTTGTGAGTTCATGAACCTGACAGTTCAAGTATAAGTCAGCTTGTGATTATTTTTTGTTCGCCCATGTAATTTTCACTGTCTGATGAACGTCCTTTTTCAGCGTGAATGATTCACAGGGTGTATGCTTACTGGCAACCAAAGGGAGACAGACTGGCCTATGGATCTCAATACACTTATCTCACAATATGGTTATGCCGCGCTGGTGATCGGTAGCCTGGCGGAAGGTGAAACCGTGACTTTGCTGGGAGGCGTTGCGGCGCATCAGGGGCTATTAAAGTTCCCGCTGGTGGTACTTTCTGTGGCGCTTGGCGGCATGATTGGCGACCAGGTGCTCTATCTGTGCGGGCGGCGGTTTGGCGGCAAGCTGTTACGCCGTTTCTCGAAACATCAGGATAAAATTGAGCGGGCGCAGAAACTTATCCAACGCCATCCGTATCTGTTTGTCATTGGTACGCGCTTTATGTATGGCTTTCGGGTGATTGGCCCGACGCTGATTGGTGCCAGCCAGCTGCCGCCGAAAATCTTTCTGCCGCTGAATATTCTCGGCGCATTTGCCTGGGCGTTGATTTTTACCACTATTGGTTACGCTGGTGGTCAGGTGATTGCGCCGTGGTTGCACAATCTCGACCAGCATTTGAAGCACTGGGTCTGGTTGATTCTGGTCGTGGTTCTGGTGGTGGGCGTGCGCTGGTGGCTGAAACGACGCGGGAAGAAAAAGCCGGATCATCAGGCGTAAAACCATTGCCCTGGATAAGGCGTTCGCGCCGCATCCGACATCCGGAGTACCATGCCTGATACGACGCTTGTGCGTCTTTTCATGCCGACCAAAATATTACCCAATGAAATATCCACGCACCTCACTGCGCTATTCTGGGTTGAACTGTGGATTCGCCAACATAAAGCCGCCATCCACTATCAACGACTGCCCGGTGGTGTAATTTGCGCCCTCCGAACAAAGCCACACCACCAGGCTGGCAATCTCATGCGTTGCGCCAAAACGCCGCAAGGGAATCGAAGGCTCCGCGTCGGGCTTCACGTCGCTGTCATCCATGCCATTCATTGGCGTGGCGATCGCCCCAGGCGCGACTGCGTTCACCAAAATCTTATGCCTGACCAGCTCCAGCGCCATCGCTTTGGTTAACCCACCGAGCGCATGTTTAGCGGCTGTGTAGGCGCTGGCATCCGGCAGCGGCGTATGTTCATGTACCGACGTAATGTTGATGATGCGACCGCCCTGCCCTTGTTTCACCATCTGACGAGCCGCAATTTGCGAGCATAAGAATGCACCATCGACATCAACGGTAAAAATCTTGCGCCACTCATCAAAAGCCATATCAAGAAACGGCGCTTTGGTCATTGCACCCGCATTATTCACCAGCACATCAATGCGCCCCAGCCGTTGAATGAGTTTCTCCAGCGCCAGTGCCCCTTCTGGTAGATTGCCGAGATCCAGCTGCACGATCTCCGCACGTACGCCGTGGCTAACTACCTCACGCGCGGTATCTTTTGCCCCTTCTTCATCTGAGTGCCAGGTAATACCAATATCAAACCCCTGCTGCGCCAGTAATAACGCGCACTCTTTGCCGATCCCCGAATCGGAGGCGGTAATAATCGCAACCTGTGCCATCGAGTTCTCCACTTAACGCTGAATAAACGTTAAGTATAGAAGGCGCATATCATCAGCGTTTGTACCCCCCGCCCAACGCACCAGTGAGTTGAATGGAGGCATCCAGCCACTGCCCTTGCAATAACAGGCCATTGGCCCGCTCACGCAGCGCGGGGATTCTGGCTTCGCTGACGCGGGAACCAGCAATGATGCCCGCGTTAAAGCGCGCCTGCGCAAGACCTACCACACGCAAGGCATCGCGCTCAATTTGCGCCTGATGCTGGTTTTTCTCCGCCAGTGTCTGAACCTGACTGGCTGCCCGCGCCACGTCATTCACCGCTTCAACCACCGCTTTGTTGTAGCTGGCGATAGACAAGTTGCTTTCGGCTTTTGCGATATCGAGATTGGCGTTAAGACGACCACTATCGAAAATGGGTAGCGTCAGGCCTGCCGTAACGCCCATTTGCTGCGCGGAATGACGGAACAGATCGCTTAAGTGCAACGCATCCTGTTGCAGGAAGGCCATCAGGTTGATGTCAGGATAAAATGCCGCTTTTGCCGCATCAATGGTGCTTAGCGATGACTCAACGTACCAGTGCGCCGCCTGCAAATCTGCCCGCCGGGCCAGTAAGGAGTACCCCAGTTCATCAGGAAGCTGGCTTGCCACTTTCGGCAACGCGACCGGTTTAAGCTTCAATGACTTTGTCTGGTTATTTGTAAGTGCGCTTAACCGTGCCTCAATAATTTTCATTTTCCCCGCGACATCGTTGAGCTGCTGCCGGGTTTTGCTGGCATTAATATCGGTTTCCACACCTTCAACTGAAGAAGTAATCCCGTTCTGATATAGCTGGCGATCGGTCGCGATAATGGTGTTCTGCTCTTTTTCTATTTGCTGCAAGACCGTGTTTAACGCCGCCTGGGTTTGCCACTCCCAGTACAGGCGGGCTACGCTGCCAGCCAGCAATTGGCGGGTTTGCTCGCGTTCCGCCGCCCGTGCTTTAACCGTACCCAGGCGGGCAGTAACCTCCGCCCGATTCTTTCCCCAGATATCGAGATGCCAGCCCGCCGTTAAGCCAAAAGTACCGTTGGTGTACCACGGGCCGGTCGTACCTGCGGCCGGATCGTTCAGAGCAAACGGCCCCATTAAGCCTTCTGCCGACATTTTTTGCCGCTCCATATCCGCCGAAAAGTCGATCTGCGGACCATCCTGAGTGGCAACTGCCTTCGCCTGGGCTTCAGCTAGCTGAATGCGCTGTTCAGCCACCTGCATATCCGGTGCGTTCTGTAGTGCATTGTTAATTAAGGAAGTGAGTTGATTATCGTGATACTCCAGCCACCATTGGCTGTCTGGCCAACCATTTTCAGCGCCGTGGGTAATGCGGTGTCAACTTGTGCAGCGGGCGTTTGCTGGCTTAACGCCTGGCGGGTTTCATGCATAGGCGCACACCCGGCCAGCATCAGTAACAGCGGAAAACAGGCGATGGCTGGATAAAAGGAATCACGATTCATGGGGGAATAATCAGGTAAGAAAAGGTGCGCGGAGATTACCGTGTGTTGCGATATATTTTTTAGTTTCGCGTGGCAATACATCAGTGGCAATAAAACGACATATCCAGAAAAATATACACTAAGTGAATGATATCTTCCGATTTATCTTAATCGTTTATGGATAACGGCAAAGGGCTTCGTTTTTTCCTATACTTATTCAGCACTCACAAATAAAGGAACGCCAATGAAAATTATACTCTGGGCTGTATTGATTATTTTCCTGATTGGGCTACTGGTGGTGACTGGCGTATTTAAGATGATATTTTAAAATTAATTAATGTCATCAGGTCCGAAAATAACGAGAATATTTCAGTCTCTCATCCTGTTGCGCTCCTGTCATGTGCATTGCTTCATATAATCACTGGCGCAAGGAGCGCGCAGGGGGCGGCCAATCGCCGCCGCCCCCTGCACCCCCGGGCTCTGGCGAACAAAATCG
>ENA-OUWU01000140-OUWU01000140.1-marine-metagenome-genome-assembly--contig:-NODE-140-length-10459-cov-2.878829_pt1 | contig 10459 bp, 9 predicted proteins | sample MGYA00248455_ERZ584570 | MGnify/ENA primary metagenome ERZ584570 (study PRJEB26545, sample SAMN05421970) | marine metagenome | isolation source: Line P, North Pacific Ocean | place: Canada:British... | reverse complement strand
GCGCGAGGATATCTTGGATAATACTGAGCCGTGCCAGACAAAAATACGGCGCAGCCAGTGTTGTTGTGGACGAACAATCATGGTTATCTTCAGGCGTGGAAAAGTCGCCCTATTAAACGTGATTACGATCACATTCTCAAGACGCTACTTACAAATTACCTACAAGCTTACAACATTAGCAGGCGCTGCATGTGGCACCTGTTAATGATAAAGGCATATAGGATGTTGTAACTAATATGGTGAAATAAGAAACCCGGTCGAAACCGGGTTCAGAAGTAACGGTGTTATTAGCACAACGGACGTACAGCTTCGCGCATCCCTTTTTCGAGAATCGCATCCAGGTCATTAGCAACCTGCTCGACCAGACCAGGCACTTGCGTCAGGTCCTGCTCCCAGTGGTCTTTTTCTGCCAAAACAATCGCTACCAGTTCCTGGGTGCCGATAACACGGTCACGATGCTGGCTCCAGAGTTGCTGATAACGTTCCAGCCAGTGTGCATCGTCCTGTACCGGATATGTTTCGCCGTTACGCTCACCACGATAGAACGCAATCAATGCCGCTAATGCGAAAGTAAGGCGCGCCGGAAGTGTGCCGTTTGCCTTCTGCCCTGCCAGCAGCTGTGGCAGGATGCGGGTGCGGAACTTGGTCATACCGTTGAGCGCGATAGACAGCAGCTGATGCTTAATGTACGGGTTACGGAAACGCCCGGTGACTGCACTGGCGAAAGATTCCAGTTCATCACGAGGCAAATCCAGTACCGGAATAATTTCTTCGTAGATAGCTTTTTCAACGAATGCGCAAATTTCAGCATCGTTCATCGCTTCACCTACGGTATCCAGCCCTGCCTGGAACGCCACCGGCACCAGCGCGGTGTGCGCACCGTTGAGGATTGCCACTTTGCGTTCTTTGTACGGTTTAATATCGTCAACAATCAGCACGTTGAGCGGATATTTGTCCAGACGCAGTTCAGTCGCTAAGGATTTCGGTCCCTGAATCACAAACAGGTAAAAGTGTTCAGCGGTGTCGAGAAAACCATCGTGATAACCCAGTTCTTCTTCCAGTTTAGCCACTTCATCGCGCGGATAACCGGTAACGATACGGTCCACCAGCGTAGAACAGAAGCTGTTAGCCTGAGCCAGCCATTGAATAAATGCTTCTGGCAGTGCCCACTCTTGCGCATAGCGCAGCACCAGTTCACGCAACGCGTCGCCATTGTAGTCAATCAACTCACACGGAATGATGATCCAACCTTTATCCAGCGCACCGTTGAAATGGCTAAAGCGTTCGAACAGCAGACGGGTCAGTTTTGCCGGATAGCTTACCGCTGGCGCGTCATCGAATTTATCGCCCGCATGGTAGCTGATACCCGCTTCGGTGGTGTTAGAGAAAACAAAGCGCATTTCCGGGTTGTGCGCCAGTTTCAGGAATTCATCGTATTCACTGTAGACGCTGATTTCACGATTAACCGAGCGAATCAGACGCGCGTCGCTGACCGCTTTCCCCTTCTCATTCAGGCCACGGATAATGGTGGTGTACAGACCATCCTGCGTGCTCAGTGACGGCGGGAATGAAGTTTCAATCGGACGAACAACGACCACGCCAGAATTCAGATCGGTGTGCTCATTCAGGAGATCGATTTGCCAGTCAACAAAGGCGCGCAGGAAGTTACCTTCACCAAACTGAATGATACGTTCTGGATACTGTGCACCGGGAAAATCGCGACGATTTAGTGTTTTCACAATGGGTTCCCTTCTGATTAGTCATACAACCTGTTTGAATTGGTACGACAGGTTAGCAAACTTTAATACGCCGAACCCCTGTTTTGATCAACTCCTGATGATTAATGAGCAGTTTTATGAGAAAAGTGTGGCGCGGATCATGGTTTAATCGAGGAAAAACGCCTTTTCCTGGATCATAAAGTGGTAGAACACATTGCATTCAAATCGCGCGTAATGAATAAAGATGTCAGACAACTTCCTCACCGTAACGCATAGTGCTGGTACGGTTGCGCCCATCTTTCTTCGAGCGATACAGACACGTATCGGCTTCGACCATCAATTTATTAAAGTCATCGGTCAGCGTTAGGTACGATGCGCGACCACTACCGACGCCAATACTTACCGTGAGATAAAGCGTTTTTTGTTGCCAGGTGAATGGTTGCAGTTCAACGCCTTTACGGATTTTTTCCGCCATTAGCAGACCATCGACAGGATTCACCGACGGCACTGCAACAGCAAATTCTTCGCCGCCCATTCGCGCCACCAGCCCCTTATCACCGACAATCTTCTGAATATGCCGGGCAAACACGCTTAACACTTTATCGCCACATTCATGTCCATAGTTATCGTTAATGCTTTTGAAATAGTCGATATCAAGCAGCATGACAGTCAGATGTTGTGTCTGTTTCAGCGATGGACTTTTCAGCGCCTCATAAAGACCGGACCGTGAGTAAACCTGAGTCAGAAAATCAAAGTCGGCTCGCAGCGCAACTTGCTTCATTAGCGAATTGATCGCTGCCACGCTAAAAGAAACCATAATTGGGCATATCGCCATCGTGGCAATACCGAGACGTGCGGAGAACATTTGCGGAATGGAGAACGGCGAACCGACCGAGATATCAATCACCGAATTTGCCACCAGTACGATTTCCACCGCACCGGTGACAAAGGTCAACAGACATGTTACCTGCGGCGTATAGCGCACTGCACACCAGATTAATGCAGGCAGCGGGAACGCCAGACTCCCCGCTCCGCCAATGACTACCGAGGCAATAACCGACACAATAAGCGCGATGGCGGGCATCATCTGTTCTGCTTTAAAGCGCGGCAGCACTCCAGGAATAGCCAACGTCAGCATACAAGGCACGATCAACACGCCCGTTGAGAATTGCTCACTGAACCAGTCCGCAAGCAAAGGCCAGAAATCCAGACTATCAATACTGACCGAACCAAGATAGCATGTTCGCTGACAGCGGCGGCAAATAAAGGTACCCTGGGAATGCTATTTTGTCGTTTTCCGCAATTCTCATGGCTGATTCATCTGTACAACCAGCCAGTGATAGATTACCGCCACGATATAACGTTGTTGTTCTTCGCTTAACGAAACACCCTGCGGAATGTTATGCCACTTAGCCAGACAACCGCGACAGCAGGTCGCGGTGGCGTGCTGAGCGATAAACACCGGATGCCCGCGCATGGGGGTTTGCTTACCGTCATTAGCCGGTAATGCCGGAGCAAGACGTTTAGCGACAAAATCCGCCGCATGTTGTTCGATGACTGGCGCGCCTTTCTCCAGGCAATACTGACGCTCTTTCATGCCCAGACGAAAGCGAGAGCGAAATTTTGAACGGGATAAACGCGCGAAGAGTGGATCGAGAGACTGCATTAATAAACCGAACGCCCTAACTGTTTCGTCAATTGTTCAAGAACGGCAATACCCGCAAGCGAGTTACCTGCATCATCCAGTTCCGGACTCCAGACAGCGATGGCCATTTCATGCGGAACAATCGCCACAATACCGCCACCAACGCCAGATTTCGCCGGTAGCCCCACCCGCCAGGCAAACTCCCCCGCGTTCTGGTACATACCACTGGTCGCCATCAGCGCGTTAATTTGCCGCGCCTGCATTGGCGTCACCACTGGTTCATCAATATGAATAGCTTTCCCCTGATTAGCCAGAAAGACAAACGTCCGGGCCAGCTCTACACAGCTCATTTTCAGAGCGCAGTAATGAAAGTAGTTTTGCAGAACGGTTGTCACGTCATGATGGAAATTGCCAAACGACTTCATCAGCCAGGCGATAGCCGCATTTCGCGCGGAATGTTCAAATTCGGAACGCGCTACCACCGTATCGTAGGAAATATCAGACACACCGCTTAAGCCGCGCACGACTTCCAGCATACGTTGCCGTGGTGCGCTTAATCGCCCTTGCAACATATCGCAGACCACCAGCGCACCGGCATTAATGAACGGATTACGCGGTATACCCTGCTCCATTTCCAGTTGCACTAAGGAATTGAACGGTGATCCAGACGGATCTTTGCCGACGCGTTGCCAGATTTCCTCTTCGGAGTAATGACGCATGGCGACAACGAGACTCAGCACTTTGGAAATAGACTGAATGGAAAAACGTTCTTGCGCGTCTCCGGCCTGAAAAAGCTGTCCGTCAACGGTACAGATAGCAATCCCCAATCGGGAACCGTCTACTGTAGCCAGCGCCGGAATATAATCCGCGACTTTACCCTGACCAATGAGCGGCCGCACTTGCCGCAAGATGTTTTCTAAAATTGCATTATCCATGGCGACTGCCACTTTCTACTCCTGGACCGCAGGTCTGAAAAGACCTGCGAGTATATCAGAGCTGAATATGTCGCGTCAGATCCGGTCTTTCCACACCGTCTGGATATTACAGAATTCGTGTAAGCCGAAATGGGAAAGCTCACGACCAAAGCCACTCTTTTTCACGCCACCAAAGGCCACTCGCGCGTCGCTGGCACAATAACCATTGATAAACACCCCACCGCATTCCAGACGTGCCGCCATCTGTCTGGCCTGTGTTTCGTCAGTGGTAAAAATGGTCGCTGAAAGGCCGAACTCACTATCATTAGCCAGTTCCAGTGCATGTTCTGCATCTTTCGCAATGGTGATTGCCGCAACGGGGCCAAACATTTCTTCCCGAAACGCGGTCATTTCTGGGGTAACATTCGCCAGAACCGTTGGCGGATAGTAGTTACCTGCCCCAGCCATCTTTTCCCCGCCCAGTAACAAACGCGCACCCTGCGCCAGGGTTTTCTCCACCTGATGATGCAGCTCATCACGTAAATCAAAACGAGCCATTGGTCCGAGAGCGTTCTCTTCGTCACGGGGATCGCCCATTTTCAAGGCTGCCGCAGCTGCCACAAAACGTTCGGTAAATGCCGAAGCAATTCCCTCTTCGATAATAAAGCGTTTTGCCGCTGCACATACCTGTCCGGTATTCTGATAACGTCCGGCTACCGCCGCTTTCACCGCCAGTTCCAGATCGGCATCGTTAAGCACAATAAACGGATCCGAACCGCCCAGTTCCAGTACGCATTTTTTCAGTGCCGCTCCAGCCTGTGCGCCAATAGCCGCTCCCGCACGAACACTTCCGGTCACCGTGACAGCAGCAATGCGCGAGTCTTTAATCATCTGACTGACACCGTCGTTGTCGGCATTCAGCCAGCCATATACGCCTTGTGGGATACCCGCATCTTTAAACACCTGGGCAATGAGCTGTGCACAGCCCATCACATTCGGCGCATGTTTAAGTAAGTAGCCGTTACCTGCAAGAATGATGGGAACAGCGCCACGCATCACCTGCCATAACGGAAAATTCCACGGCATAATCGCCAGAATCGTCCCCAACGGTCGATACTCAATAACCGCCTGCTGATTTTCCACCAGCGTAGGTTCCGCCTTCAGCATTGCCGGACCATGTTCTGCATACCAGTCACACAAATTCGCCGATTTCGCCACTTCAGCGCGCGCCTGGTTGATTGGTTTGCCCATTTCGCGGGTGATCATTTGCGCCATTTCTTCGCTACGAGCGCGCAGAGCCTTACCGATATCACGCAGTTTTTCAGCACGATAATCTATATTTGTCTCGCGCCAGTCGCGAAAGCCTGCTGCCGCCAGCTGAAGTGCGTTTTCGATATCGTCAGCGCCAGCCCACGGCAGCACAGAAAGTTGTTCACCCGTGGCAGGATTTATCGAAATTGCATGAGTTGCCGGAGTAATGGTCATCGGGGTATCTCCTTTATGAGTCATGGTATGAAGATACGCAGATTTACTCTTGCTTTAAAATGAATAATATTAAGCCACTTATTCACGAATCGAGAATGCTATGGATCTGACCCAACTGGAGATGTTCAACGCGGTTGCCGAAGCTGGCAGCATAACCCAGGCTGCAGCAAAAGTGCATCGCGTGCCGTCGAATCTCACTACCCGTCTGCGCCAGCTGGAAACAGAACTGGGGGTTGATCTGTTTATTCGCGAGAATCAGCGTTTACGTCTCTCTCCTGCCGGGCATAACTTTTTACGCTATAGCCAACAAATTCTCGCGTTAGTGGATGAAGCGCGGAGCGTTGTCGCTGGCGATGAGCCGCAAGGTTTATTTTCTCTTGGTTCGCTGGAAAGCACCGCTGCAGTGCGCATTCCAGCCACGCTGGCGGAATTCAACCGTCGTTATCCCAAAATTCAGTTTTCACTTTCCACCGGCCCTTCCGGCACTATGCTGGATGGTGTACTGGAGGGAAAACTGAATGCGGCGTTTATTGATGGACCCATTAACCATACTGCCATCGACGGGATACCGGTATACCGCGAGGAACTGATGATCGTCACGCCACAAGGATATGCGCCAGTAACCCGTGCCAGTCAGGTTAATGGCAGTAACATTTATGCCTTCCGCGCCAATTGTTCGTATCGTCGCCACTTCGAGAGCTGGTTTCATGCTGACGGTGCCGCTCCGGGAACTATCCATGAGATGGAGTCTTATCACGGAATGTTGGCCTGTGTGATCGCAGGAGCAGGCATTGCGCTTATTCCGCGCTCTATGCTGGAAAGTATGCCGGGGCATCACCAGGTTGAAGCGTGGCCGTTAGCTGAGCAATGGCGTTGGTTAACAACCTGGCTGGTCTGGCGTCGTGGTGCGAAAACACGTCCGCTCGAGGCATTTATTCAACTGCTGGATGTGCCTGACTCGGCAAGACAGGGATATCAATGAGCTATTTTTGATAGTTCTTGCGGTTAATATGCTCTATATAGTGATGTTCCGATGACTTATGACTATATGGGGCAAATATGGTTACGCCAGTAAGCATCAGCAATTACATATCTCTTCCTGATGATTTTCCCGTACGTAATATTGCACCGCAGGTAAAAGAAGTTTTAAAGGATTTTATTGATGCACTTAGTACAATAATATGTAATGAAGAGTGGCGCACGTCTTTAAACATCAACTCAGCCACAAAAAAGATATTTAATAACCTTGACAACTTATCATATATTCAGAGGACTTCTTTTCGGGGTAACGACACGCTATACAATGAAAAGGTTCAGTTTAAACTCACTTATCCCGCCAGGAATGGAAGACACAAAGAAAATATTGAATTTCAGGTAGTAATAAATTTAAGCCCTATTTATTTAGATAATTTTCGCCATGATGGAGAAATTAATATTTTTTGCGCTCCCAACCCAAAGCCTGTCACTATGGGGCGCGTATTTCAGACCGGCGTCGAGCGTGTACTCTTTCTGTTTCTGAATGATTTTATTGAACAATTTCCAATGATCAACCCTGGTGTTCCCATCAAAAGAGCGCATACACCACATATTGAACCCCTGCCTTCGGATCACCATACCGCTGCAGATTACTTACGCCAGTTTGATTTGCTTGTCCTGAATTTTATCTCTCGCGGTAATTTTGTCATACTCCCCCGATTATGGAATAACTCTGAGGTTCACAGATGGTTCGTCAATAAAGATCCTAACTTGATCACCGCCATTCTCGACATAACGGACAGCGAATTAAAAGAGGATTTGTTGCAAAGCCTGATGGATTCATTAGGTTCTAACAAACATGTACTACCCGAAGTCTGCATCTGCTTTTTATCCCTTTTAGCAGAACAAGAATCTCCTCATTTTCAGAACTTGTTTTTATTTTTCGCCAATATGTTATTGCACTATCACCAATTTATGAATCCCAATGAAAGTGATTTGAATGACGTGTTGATGCCAGCATCATTAAGTGATGATAAAATTATCAAACATATGGCGCGCAGGACCCTCAAACTGTTTGTAAAAAATGAAACACCGCCAAAAGTTACTCACGAAGACCTGGTGAAAAACAGGCCTCGCTCCCCTGTCAGACCACCTATACCCGCAACCGCCAAAACGCCAGACCTCCCTGAACGTCATTAAACCGTGATGTTACCGACTCTCTGACGCGTGAAAGAATCAGCGTCAGAGAAACGGAAAACGCGATCCAGATCACAAATGCATTGTATTCACATCATTAACCGTTTTAAGATCATTTCATCACTTTTTCGCAACTCTCCCGATAATCTGTTATGACAACAAACACTGTTTCCCGCAAAGTGGCGTGGCTACGGGTCGTTACGCTGGCAGTCGCCGCCTTCATCTTCAACACCACCGAATTTGTCCCTGTTGGCCTGCTCTCTGACATTGCGCAAAGTTTTCACATGCAAACCGCTCAGGTCGGCATCATGTTGACCATTTACGCATGGGTAGTAGCGCTAATGTCATTGCCTTTTATGTTAATGACCAGTCAGGTTGAACGGCGCAAATTACTGATCTGCCTGTTTGTGGTGTTTATTGCCAGCCACGTACTGTCGTTTTTGTCGTGGAGCTTTACCGTTCTGGTGATCAGTCGCATTGGTGTGGCTTTTGCACATGCGATTTTCTGGTCGATTACGGCGTCTCTGGCGATCCGTATGGCTCCGGCCGGGAAGCGAGCACAGGCATTGAGTTTAATTGCCACCGGTACAGCACTGGCGATGGTCTTAGGTTTACCTCTCGGGCGCATTGTGGGCCAGTATTTCGGTTGGCGAATGACCTTCTTCGCGATTGGTATTGGGGCGCTTATCACCCTTTTGTGCCTGATTAAGTTACTTCCCTTACTGCCCAGTGAGCATTCCGGTTCACTGAAAAGCCTCCCGCTATTGTTCCGCCGCCCGGCATTGATGAGCATTTATTTGTTAACTGTGGTGGTTGTCACCGCCCATTACACGGCATACAGCTATATCGAGCCTTTTGTACAAAACATTGCGGGATTCAGCGCCAACTTTGCCACGGCATTACTGTTATTACTCGGTGGTGCGGGCATTATTGGCAGCGTGATTTTCGGTAAACTGGGTAATCAGTATGCGTCTGCGTTGGTGAGTACGGCGATTGCGCTGTTGCTGGTGTGCCTGGCATTGCTGTTACCTGCGGCGAACAGTGAAATACACCTCGGGGTGCTGAGTATTTTCTGGGGGATCGCGATGATGATCATCGGGCTTGGTATGCAGGTTAAAGTGCTGGCGCTGGCACCAGATGCTACCGACGTCGCGATGGCGCTATTCTCCGGCATATTTAATATTGGAATCGGGGCGGGTGCGTTGGTAGGTAATCAGGTGAGTTTGCACTGGTCAATGTCGATGATTGGTTATGTGGGCGCGGTGCCTGCTTTTGCCGCGTTAATTTGGTCAATCATTATATTTCGCCGCTGGCCAGTGACACTCGAAGAACAGACGCAATAGTTGAAAGGCCCATTCGGGCCTTTTTTAATGGTACGTTTTAATGATTTCCAGGATGCCGTTAATAATAAACTGCACACCCATACATACCAGCAGGAATCCCATCAGACGGGAGATCGCTTCAATGCCACCCTTGCCCACCAGCCGCATAATTGCGCCGGAGCTGCGTAGGCTTCCCCACAAAATAACCGCCACCAGGAAAAAGATCAGCGGCGGCGCAACCATCAGTACCCAATCAGCGAAGGTTGAACTCTGACGCACTGTGGACGCCGAGCTAATAATCATCGCTATGGTTCCCGGACCGGCAGTACTTGGCATTGCCAGCGGCACAAAGGCAATATTGGCACTGGGTTCATCTTCCAGCTCTTCCGACTTGCTTTTCGCCTCCGGTGAATCAATCGCTTTCTGTTGCGGAAAGAGCATCCGAAAACCGATAAACGCGACGATTAAGCCGCCTGCAATTCGCAGACCGGGAATCGAAATGCCAAATGTATCCATCACCAGTTGCCCGGCGTAATACGCCACCATCATGATGGCAAATACGTACACCGAGGCCATCAACGACTGACGATTACGTTCGGCACTGTTCATGTTGCCTGCCAGGCCAAGAAATAACGCGACAGTTGTTAATGGGTTAGCTAACGGCAGCAACACCACCAGCCCCAGGCCAATTGCTTTAAACAAATCTAACATTGGTGGTTGTTATCCTGTGTATCTGGGTTATCAGCGAAAAGTATAAGGGGTAAACAAGGATAAAGTGTCACTCTTTAGCTAGCCTTGCATCGCATTGAACAAAACTTGAACCGATTTAGCAAAACGTGGCATCGGTCAATTCATTCATTTGACTTATACTTGCCTGGGCAATATTATCCCCTGCAACTAATTACTTGCCAGGGCAACTAATGTGAAAAGTACCAGCGATCTGTTCAATGAAATTATTCCATTGGGTCGCTTAATCCATATGGTTAATCAGAAGAAAGATCGCCTGCTTAACGAGTATCTGTCTCCGCTGGATATTACCGCGGCACAGTTTAAGGTGCTCTGCTCTATCCGCTGCGCGGCGTGTATTACTCCGGTTGAACTGAAAAAGGTATTGTCGGTCGACCTGGGAGCACTGACCCGTATGCTGGATCGCCTGGTCTGTAAAGGCTGGGTGGAAAGGTTGCCGAACCCGAATGAAAAGCG
>ENA-OUWU01000128-OUWU01000128.1-marine-metagenome-genome-assembly--contig:-NODE-128-length-11165-cov-4.320887_pt1 | contig 11165 bp, 10 predicted proteins | sample MGYA00248455_ERZ584570 | MGnify/ENA primary metagenome ERZ584570 (study PRJEB26545, sample SAMN05421970) | marine metagenome | isolation source: Line P, North Pacific Ocean | place: Canada:British... | reverse complement strand
GCCGGGATCATCTTTAGTATGCGCGGAATTACTCTGCAACTTCCCCGCTCTGCTTTTCTCGCCGCCCAGGCCATTCTTGGCTGCATGATTGCGCAAAACCTCACTGGTTCGATTCTCACCACCCTGGCCGTCAACTGGCCGATCGTGCTTGCAATTTTACTGGTAACGCTGCTTTCCAGCGCCATTGTGGGTTGGTTATTGGTGCGCTATAGCTCATTGCCTGGAAATACCGGTGCCTGGGGCTCCTCTCCTGGCGGCGCGGCGGCAATGGTCGCTATGGCGCAAGATTACGGCGCAGATATTCGCCTGGTGGCGTTTATGCAATATCTGCGAGTGCTGTTCGTCGCGGGGGCCGCTGTTCTGGTCACCCGCATGATGCTGGGCGATAACGCTGAAGCGGTTAACCAGCATATCGTCTGGTTCCCGCCAGTGAGCATTAATCTCCTGCTTACTATTTTGCTCGCGGTCGTTGCCGGTACAGTGGGATGCCTGCTGCGTCTTCCTTCCGGCACGATGCTCATCCCGATGCTGGCGGGCGCAGTGCTCCAGTCTGGTCAGCTCATCACCATCGAACTACCGGAATGGCTGCTGGCGATGGCGTATATGGCAATTGGCTGGCGGATTGGTCTTGGTTTCGATAAACAAATCTTACTGCGGGCACTACGCCCGCTACCGCAAATCCTGCTGTCGATTTTTGCTCTGCTGGCTATTTGTGCGGGTATGGCGTGGGGGCTGACCCGGTTTATGCACATTGATTTTATGACTGCCTACCTCGCCACCAGCCCCGGCGGGCTTGATACCGTGGCGGTCATCGCCGCAGGGAGCAATGCCGATATGGCGCTCATTATGGCGATGCAAACCCTACGCCTGTTCAGTATTTTGCTGACAGGGCCTGCCATTGCGCGGTTTATTTCAACCTATGCGCCGAAGCGGTCGGCCTAGTGCTGGCAGCCAGGGCACCAGTAAAACGGGCGAGATGACAGCGTGGTTTTCTCAATGATGCTGCCACAACGTTCGCACGGTTCGCCATCTCGATGAAAAACCTTAAAGCGAAACAGCGCCCCATGATGCTTATTCTCATCCACCTGCCCCCGCGTAGCGTAGGAAAATCGAGGAATCTCCAGTAACGCGTGTGCGAGTGCATCCAGTTGCGCCGCATTGAGATCTTTCGCTTTATGATTTCCAGTCAACCCAACCTGCCAGAGGATCTCCACCCGCAAATAATTGCCAAGCCCAGCCAGAAACGCCTGATCGAGCAGTAATCCAGCAAACTGACGGTTACGAAAGCGCGGCGACAATAATCGTTCTTTCACCACCTCCGGCGTCAGATTCGGATCCAGCACATCGGGACCAACGCGTTGTAAAAACGGATGCGTGGTCAGTTGTTCCGGGGTCAACATCTCAATATCCGAGGCGCTATAAAGCAGAATGGTTTTGTCAGCCGTTTGCAGTTTTACCCGCAATACTCGCGTGGTCTGCGGCTCTTCGCCGGTATCAACCACGCGCCAGACGCCGTAAAGCTGATTATGGCTGTAGAGCGTTAAGTCGTTGGAAAAATGAGTTAACAACGCCTTACCACGCGTTTCCACATGGGTAACGTGTTGACCGATAAGTTGTGATTGATAAGGTTTTAACTGCGGGAAGGCAAACCAGACATCAGTTAGTGGTTTGCCTTTGATCGCCGCCTCCAGGTTATCCGCTGCACGGCGGATCTCCGGGCCTTCAGGCATGGTGATATCCTTTTTTCATTCTTTATTAATCGGGGTTATGCTGCGACAACAATCCCCTTTTCGGCAAATGCAGAGCGTAGTCGGCGGGCGAACGCCAGTGCGTGCTCGCCGTCGCCATGCAGGCAGACCGTTTGCGCCGCGACCGTTGCCCATTCGCCGGTGATACTTTTGACTCTGCCGTGTTGCACCATCTCCAGCGTTTGCGCCAGCGCCTGTTCTTCGTTTTCAATCAACGCGCCTGACTGGCTTCGCGGCACCAGCGAGCCGTCAGCCTGATAACCGCGATCGGCAAACACTTCCTCGCGCGTTGTCAGACCATATTGCTTGCCTGCACGAATCAGCTCGCTTCCCGCCAGCCCGACGAGAATCAATGCTGGATCGCAAGCGTATACCGCTCTGGCGATGGCGTCTGCCAGTTGTGCTTCTTTCGCCGCCTGGTTGTACAACATGCCGTGCGGTTTGACATGACGCATTACGCCGCCTTGCGCACGGGCAATCGTTGCCAGCGCGCCAATTTGATACAGCGTCTGGGCGTAAACGGTTTCTGGCGGCAGCTGCATGGCGCTGCGACCAAAATTTTCCCTGTCGGGAAAACTCGGGTGAGCGCCAATCGCGACACCATTTTTTATTGCTTCACGCACGCAAGCCTGCATGATTTGCGCATCGCCTGCATGAAATCCACAGGCAATATTGGCAGAGGAAACCAGCGTTAATAGCTCTGCGTCGCTGGCGCAGCCTTCGCCCAGATCGGCGTTCAGGTCAATTTTCATTGTGCAGCCGCCACGCTAATTGTTCAAAATAACGTTGCTGATCTTGCCGTGCTTTTAGTGCCTCTTCCAGTGAACACTGGACAAAATGAATCGGCTGACCGAGCGGAATTTGCGCCAGATGGTACATATCAGCCTCAATGATACAGGCAATACGCGGGTAACCACCGGTGGTCTGTGCGTCGTTCATCAACACAATCGGCTGCCCGTTATGTGGCACCTGCACCACGCCCGGTAACAAACCGTGAGATAACAGTTCGCGATCGGTGGTGCGTTTTAAAATTTGCCCCTGTAAGCGATAGCCCATGCGGTTACTTTGCGAGCTAAGCTGCCAGGGCGAACGCCAGAATGCATCCTGCGAGGCGCGATCGAACTCATGATATTCCGGCCCCGGCAAGGCGCGAATGCGGTTGCCCCACAGCAGCTGTTTAACGCCCTGCGCTTCCATAGAATCACGCTTCGATTTGCCAATCGGGAGTCGGTCACCATCCTTCAGTAAACGGCCTTCCAGCCCGCCAATCCCCACTTTGAGATCGGTGCTGCATGAGCCCATTACCGGCGGAACATCAATACCACCCGCGACCGCCAGATAACTGCGCATCCCGTGCTGCGGGCGTTTAAGCGTTAAACGCTGGCCTGCTTTCATCGGCAATCGCCAGCCGGTCCAGACGGCATTATCATCCAGCCGCGCTTCGCAACCGGCACCCGTCAGAGCAAACCACCCATCAGTTTCGAACTCAACAGTTAACTGACCGAGCGTGATCTCCAGCGCGGGGGCATTGGCGTCATTACCCACCAGTAGGTTAGCAATGCGTAACGCGGGCATATCCAGTGCGCCGCAGTGGCTGATACCCGACTGGCGAAAACCGTGACGACCGCCATCCTGCACAGTGGTATACATGCCCGCACGAATAATCTTCAGCATACTCCCTCCTTCTGCGGTACAAAGCGCACGCTGTCTCCCGGACGTAATAAGATGGGTTCGTCACGCGCCGGATCAAACAGGCTGAGTGAGGTATGACCAATCAACTGCCAGCCACCCGGCGTTGCCAGCGGATAAACACCAGTCTGCGGCCCGCCGATCCCGACAGAACCTGCCGGAACGAGTAAGCGCGGTTCAGCGCGCCGTGGCGTGTGTAGTTGTTCCGGCAAACTCCCGAGATACGGGAAGCCCGGTTGAAAACCTAAAAACCAGACCACGTATTCCACGGAGGAGTGCAATTCAACAACCTGTTTTTCGCTCAACCCGCAATGCGCCGCGACCACCGCCAAATCCGGTCCGCCTGCACCACCGTAAACCACCGGAATTTCAATAAAGCGAGACTCCGGCTCCAGCGCCTCGCTCTCCTCCCACCAGCGTTGCAAACGCTCTATGGCATCCAGCGCCAGCGACTCAGGATTACGCAAAATCACCGTGATATTGTTCATGCCGGGAATGGCTTCAACCACATTCGGCATATCCACCAGACGCTGCGCCAGTCGCCAGATCCGTTTCTGGCTAGCCAGCGTCACCGGCGGTTCCAGTTCCAGCACTACCGCCGTTTCACCTATCAGATAACAACGCGCTCGTTGCACTTTCGATCCCTCTGATTATTCGTTATGCAGGATTAGGAATATCAATAAAGGTCACATCAAGATCGGTATTTTCATTCAGCCACTCGCTCAATGCGCGAATACCACCACGTTCAGTGGCATGGTGACCTGCAGCATAAAAATGCAATCCCTGCTCGCGGGCTGAATGAATGGTCTGTTCAGAAACTTCGCCAGTAATAAAAGCATCCACGCCAAAACGCGCGGCGCTATCGATAAAACTTTGCCCGCCGCCCGTGCACCAGGCGACGCGCTGGACCACCTCAGGTCCGGTATCGCCACACCATAACGGCTTACGTCCCAGACGCGCTTCAATCCAGGAAGCCAGCTCCAGTCCCGGCACAGGCATGGTCAGTTCGCCCCACGGCACCAACGGCTCAATTTCGCCCATGACCGTGATCCCCAGTAACGCCGCCAGCTGTGCGTTATTGCCCAGCTCAGGATGTGCGTCAAGCGGCAAATGCCAGCCATACAGGTTGATATCATTCGCCAGCAACGTTTTTAAACGGTTACGCTTCATTCCGCGAATGACCGGAGACTCTCCTTTCCAGAAGTAGCCATGATGCACAATGACCGCATCCGCGCCCAGACGCACTGCCTCATCGAGCAAAGCCTGGCTGGCGGTGACACCGGTAACAATTTTTTGCACCGTCTCTTTGCCTTCCACCTGCAAACCATTCGGCGCGTAATCACTAATCGCCGCGCTGTTCAGTTTTTCGTTAATCAGTTGTTCCAGTTCGGTGTTTTTCATCTTCGCGCCTTCCGTATTCTGATAGCTACACCGTTAACATAGCGTTACCTCGCCAGTTCGTCGATAGCCAATCTTTTGACATATTAAGAAACAAACCCGACGCCAAAAGACGCAAATTGTTTATATCATCACGCTTCAGCTAATGTATATTTATGCAATCAGACAGCATATTGCATAAATAATCAGATCTGTATCAAAGTTTTAACTTTAAGGAAACACAAGCACGCCGCGCAACTATTACGTGACGTTGCCGTCAATTGTGGAATTATTATGAATAAACACGCATCACAGCCGCGCGCTATTTACTATGTCGTTGCGCTGCAAATCTGGGAATATTTTAGCTTTTACGGCATGCGTGCCCTGCTGATTCTCTATCTCACCAATCAACTAAAATACAACGATACTCACGCCTACGAGTTATTTAGCGCCTACTGTTCGCTGGTGTATGTCACGCCAATCCTCGGTGGCTTTTTGGCGGATAAAGTTCTCGGCAATCGCATGGCGGTGATGCTGGGGGCGTTGTTGATGGCGATCGGTCATGTGGTGCTGGGTGCCAGTGAGATCCATCCGTCATTCCTCTATCTGTCCCTGGCGATTATCGTCTGCGGCTATGGCCTGTTTAAATCTAACGTAAGCTGTCTGCTCGGCGAGCTGTATGAGCCAACCGATCCGCGTCGTGATGGCGGTTTCTCGCTGATGTATGCGGCGGGTAACGTGGGGTCTATTATCGCACCTATCGCCTGTGGTTACGCCCAGGAAGAGTACAGCTGGGCGATGGGCTTTGGCCTGGCGGCGGTTGGCATGATCGCGGGTCTGGTCATTTTCTTATGTGGCAATCGTCATTTCACTCATACCCGCGGCGTTAACAAAAAAGTACTGCGTGCGACAAACTTTCTCCTGCCGAACTGGGGATGGCTGCTGGTTCTGCTGGTGGCAACGCCTGCACTGATTACCATACTGTTCTGGAAAGAGTGGTCGGTATACGCCTTAATTGTCGCGACTATTATTGGCCTGGGTGTACTGGCAAAAATTTATCGCAAAGCAGAAAACCAGAAACAGCGGAAGGAGCTGGGGCTGATTGTGACGCTCACCTTCTTCAGTATGTTGTTCTGGGCCTTCGCACAACAGGGCGGTAGCTCGATTAGCCTTTATATCGACCGCTTCGTTAACCGCGATATGTTTGGTTATACCGTTCCGACCGCGATGTTCCAGTCGATTAATGCCTTCGCAGTTATGCTGTGCGGTGTGTTCCTGGCGTGGGTGGTAAAAGAGAGTGTCGCGGGTAATCGTACCGTGCGCATCTGGGGGAAATTTGCTCTTGGCCTTGGCCTGATGAGCGCCGGATTCTGCATTCTGACCTTAAGCGCCCGCTGGTCCGCAATGTATGGTCACTCTTCTCTGCCACTGATGGTATTAGGCCTGGCGGTGATGGGCTTTGCGGAACTGTTTATCGACCCGGTTGCCATGTCGCAAATTACGCGCATTGAAATCCCCGGTGTGACCGGCGTATTAACCGGCATCTACATGCTGCTTTCTGGCGCGATCGCGAACTATCTGGCGGGCGTGATTGCCGATCAGACATCGCAGGCTTCGTTTGATGCTTCCGGGGCGATCAACTACTCCATCAATGCATATATTGAAGTATTTGATCAAATTACCTGGGGCGCACTGGCGTGTGTAGGACTGGTACTGATGATTTGGCTGTATCAGGCGCTGAAATTCAGAAACCGCGCGCTGGCGCTGGAGTCTTAATAGGCCAGCACCGATGCCTGATGCGACGCTTGACGCGTCTTATCAGGCCTACGTATTTCCTGCAATTTATTGAATTTGCACAAATTTGTAGGCTGGATAAGGCGTTCACGCCGCATCCGGCATCTGGGCTCGATTGCCTGACGCGTCTGTTATTTCCCCTTCCGCGCCGCCTCATACGCTGCCAACGTTTGTACTCTCGCTTCTTTGTGCTCGACTATCGGTTGCGGATAATCCAGCGTCACACCTGCTTTCTGCGCCCACTTCCACGGCTCATGCACCACTTTCCCTGGCACATCGCGCAGTTCCGGTAGCCACTGGCGGATAAACTCGCCCTCATGATCAAATTTCTCGCCCTGGGTTGTCGGGTTGAAAATACGAAAATACGGCGCTGCATCGGTTCCGGTTGAAGCGGCCCACTGCCAGCCACCGTTATTGGCTGCCAAATCACCATCAATCAGCTGCGACATGAAATATCGCTCGCCTTCGCGCCAGTCGATCAATAAATCTTTCACCAGAAAACTGGCTGTAATCATCCGTAGCCTGTTATGCATCCAGCCAGTGCTGTTAAGCTGACGCATAGCGGCATCAACAATCGGGTATCCCGTTTTGCCTTCCTGCCAGGCCTGTAAATGTGCGGGATTGCTCTGCCACTGTACACGATCCGTCCAGGCAATAAATGGACGATGTTTACACAACGAGGGGTGATACGTTATCAGGTGACGGTAAAACTCGCGCCAGATCAGCTCATTAAGCCAGACACTACCGGCCCCACCGTCCAGCGCCTGCGGCTGTTCAGCCAACAAGCGATGCAAGCACTGGCGAGGCGATAACCCGCCCGTTGCCAGGCTGGCCGACAAACGGCTGGTGCCTTCCACTGCCGGAAAATCTCGTTGTTGCTCATATTCTCCGGCACCGTTCTGGCAAAACTGGCGTAATTGCGCAATCGCCGCTTTTTCTTCCACCGGAAAATGCGCAGTATCGAAAGACTGACGAGGATAATTCAGCGTAATGGATGGCGAGGGCTCTATCGATCCGCTACTACGAACTTTTGGCGCAGCGACGCACTCCGGCATCCCTTCCCGCAGCCGTTTCAGCCAGGCATTCTTAAAAGGCGTAAAGACTTTGTACATCTCGTGATTACCGGTCATCACCGCGCCAGGCGGCAGGATCACGCTGTCATCAAATCCTTCACACACCACGTTACGCAGCGCTCTTTCAACTTCCACATCCCGCGCCCGCTCATTCACTTCATACTGATAGTTATAAAACAGGTGGGTAACGCTGTTTTCCGCGCACACCTGTTTAACTATTTCGACACTGGCGACAAAGTCATCCACTTCACGGAACAATAAAGGAATACCTTTTTCCGCAAGCGCTATTTGTAGCCCATTCAGTTGAGCATTGATAAGTTCAGCCTGACGCGGCGACATGTTATGCGTCGCCCACTGGCGTGGTGTAGCGATATACAACGCCAGCACGCGTGCAGACGAATTGCGGCAGGCGGCAGCCAGTGCGAGATTATCGTGCAGACGTAAATCCTGGCGAAACCAGACCAGATGGGTAGTCATAAAACTCCTGAATGGCGCAAGTTAATCACACGCGGCCAAAGTTCGAAATAACGCTGCCCTGAAAGCCAGGCGTCAGGATAAAGCGCCATATAGTGTTTGATACGCATCAGCGGCGCAAGAAGTGGTTGCTCGCCACGGCGATAACTGTCGATAAGCGCAGCCAGCTGCTGGCGTTCTGTGGAATCAATATGCGGGCGAAAATAACCCTGAACGTGCATCAAAACATTGGTGTGATCGCGCGGGTTGGCGGGGTGAGAAAGCAAAACAACTACGCGTTGGCGGTACTGGTTGTAATAGTCATCCAGATTTTGCCACTGGTGAATATCAGCCACGAACGGGCCAAGTTTGCGGTACTCCGGCTGAGAATGCGCCAGAAAGACGAGTTTATAGCGGCTGTGATAATCGAGAAGCGCCCCGCGCGTTAAGCCATGTTCTTTCAGTCGATGTAACTCATGAAGGGCAAAGATACGGATTAGGGTGCTGTCATCAAATCGTTGTAGATTCATTACTGCTCCTGAGCGGTTTACAGGAGTAAGTGTAGACGTTGAGAAATGATATTTGTGAAGTTAATCCTGTTGTAGCAGGACAAATTTACGAAAGCCTGCTCCCCGCAAGGACTGACGTCAGGTAGTTTCTAACCATAGCTGCCCTTTCTATTCAAACGTGAAATCAATAAGCTCATCAGGGACATCGCAAACAATATGAAGACGGGTTTCTTCTCTGCCGTGACTCTTTTCACTAATTGCGTAACTGTCATGCTTGGGATTATTTAATTCTTTCAGCGGAAATTTTTCCTCGAAGGCTTTATTTAGCCGCCCCTGGTTTCCTTTTACAGCGAATAAATAATCACCTCCCTGTTTTTGTATCTTCTCTGCAATATCTTTCTGGCAACCCATCGCATCAGTTGTGATGATTTTTCCTTTAATATCCAGCATGTTAAGAAGTTCAGGGATAGCTGTGATCTCATTGGATTTCTTATCCGTCTTGATCTGCCCGATGACCAGACTGTGCATTGTTGAGAACGCACTAATGACATGAATCGCTCCCCTGCGGCGACTCTTGTCATAAGAGTGCCGGAGCGTTTTTCCATCAATTGCAATGACGTCTTTATCATCTGAAGAATGGCAGTCACGCATCCAGTTAATAAAGCACTCGTGAAATTTTGCAGGACTGATACAGGATACAACTCTGGCAATGGTATCGTGAACAGGAATACCATTTTCAAAATCACCATATTGCTTCAAAAAATCGGGATGTGTTTCCCCAAAATCCTCTATATCTTCCCAGCCTTCTGCACCAGAAATAACGGCACAAATAGTCAACAGTAGAATATCCGATAATTTATGTTCCACTTTCCAGGCTTGTCTGTAATCGGGGATAATAGAAATATGTTCCATCAATTTTTTAAGTTCCATTTTGTTCTCCTTAATTATGTAAGAAGTATTTGATCATGTATAAGCAATAAAAAACAGCTTCAGGTAATAAGGAATATCTCAATTTTTAAACATAAAATGCGAATTATTTAGTGCAAAAAGTGAACTTTTGATGATCTTTCCCTGGCCGTTGACTCGATTGCCGTAGCTCGAACGCAAGCACTCTTATCATTCAATGCCATATTGTTCAAAATATTAAAAACATTATCTTCGCATTTTTTGCAAATTTATATTTGCCCGAGTATAAATGCTCCGATATCTCTACGGATATAATTTTTGTCAGTGCAGAATTCAATTGCCAATCTAACAGCGTCTTGCCCCCCTCTTAACTGTAATACTCTGGCAGATGAAATCCTTTTCAAGGAATTGCGATCATCAAGTAAGCGAAATAATTCATCATCATTTAGTTTCTTACATTTATTATATAAACCATACTCTTTACTTGCCTTTCTTTTCTGGTATGTATTTGACATTGCAGGAACCTCCATAAAGGCTATCTTTTTCTATCGTTTGACTGTCTGGAGTCCTCCACCTACTCTGCCATCAGCGCACACGATGTTTGATTATCCTTACATACTTATTTTCCGTGGCCAAAATTCAGAATTCTCCCATCATTTTTGCCTATTTCTATAATAAAAACCCCACCAGCAATTTGGTCTGAGTGAATGGTACCTTCAACAACCCAACTTGTTGTTAACTCAGTGATTTCGTATGGTTTTTCTTCTTCTGCGGCATCCTGTCCATAACGATTCTTAACATATATCTCAGCTAATTCCAATGCTATAGCTTTATTTTTAACCAAATTTCTAACGGTATATTTACCTTCACTTTCATACTTGCGCATTATTTTAATATTATTATTACACTGCGCCCATGTGTTGTATGTAAAAACAAACAAAGATACAATGACACAGTTCCTAAACAATATTTTTTTACATATTACCATGAACTCTGCAGACATTAGGTAATCCTTTTCTGTTTGTTATTTCCTTCCCGTGGTTATCTATTGCTTTAAAATTACCACTGGGCGTACCTAAATAAAATGACTTGATATTGTTATCTTTACTTTTAACTATTTTCTCATCTTTACCTGAAAATATTTCGTCCCAATATTCTCCATGACTATCTGCACCATGAGTATGATAAGCTGATACTTTCTCAGTACCATTAGGGCAAGGGCTATTGAATGGATATGATCCTTTTCTTTCTCCTCGGTTAGGTGCTGTTGAGAAATATCTGCCACTATTATCCTTACATATTAAACCAGCGAACTCTTTATCTTCGCAAATAGATTGGCTATTTATTTTATTTAAGGCGTCATATGCGGTGCTATCTATAGAATCAAATTTATCTGGACCTATCATAGCGGATAGTGTGCCGCAAAGACCATTAGTACATGCCCCCGATTTTGCATCCTCCCACATAGATAAACCCAGGGGGTCGATGTCTGATATCGGATTCAATTGATATCCATACAGGTTCCATCCCCCCTTCAGTCCAATCGGATCCTGAGTGATATATCGCCCCTGCAGCGGGTCATAATAGCGGTGGCGGTTGTAATACAGGCCGGACTC
>ENA-OUWU01000105-OUWU01000105.1-marine-metagenome-genome-assembly--contig:-NODE-105-length-13060-cov-3.330894_pt1 | contig 13060 bp, 10 predicted proteins | sample MGYA00248455_ERZ584570 | MGnify/ENA primary metagenome ERZ584570 (study PRJEB26545, sample SAMN05421970) | marine metagenome | isolation source: Line P, North Pacific Ocean | place: Canada:British... | reverse complement strand
ATTTTCCCGCTCTTCCACCACCATCACGCCTTTGAGGATCTCCCACTCCAGCGCCTTCTGGCTGTGGTTCTGAATAATGAACTGTGTTTTCCCGGCGTTAACCGTAATGGTCATCGGTTCGCACTGCTTATCCGTCACGGTCACTTTGACCTGCGGCACATCAGCGGCGTTAGCCATAAAAGCAGAAGAAAACAGCGCAGCCACGCTCAACTGCAATGCGTTACGGCGGAAGTTAATGGTCATGACGAGACTATCCCTTTAAAGTATGTTGTAACTAAGCAAGAGTTTGCGTCGTATTTGTTACGCGGAGCGAGACGCTGTCGCCCCTGCGCGTGGTGGCAGAGCAAATGCCACCAGCGCCGGGATGAGATAAATAAACCAGACGGCGACTTCGCTGACGCTCGGCGCTTCCTGATAGCCAAAAATCCCTTCCATCAGCGTGCCAAACAGCGAGTGAGTTGAGAGCACCGCACTCATATCGAAGGCGATTTCCTGAAAGTGGTTCCACAATCCGGCTTCATGAAATGCGCGAATGGCACCAGCTGCCAGCCCTGCGGCGACGAAGAGAATAAACAGGCTGGTCCATTTAAAAAATGCACCAAGATTGAGGCGAATACCGCCCCAGTAGAGCAGGAAGCCTAGCACCACGGCAGTAGCAAGACCGAGCATTGCACCCAGCGGCGGCCAGATCCCGACATCTTGTTGAAATGCCGCCAGCAGGAAAAAGACCGACTCCAGCCCTTCCCTTGCAACGGCAAAAAAGACCATCATCACCAGCGCCCAGCCATGATGATTTCCACGCTGCAATGCGCTATCGACTGCCTGTTCCAGTTGCACTTTGACGTTGCGCGACACTTTGCGCATCCAGAAAACCATCCAGGTAAGGATCACCACGGCGATCACCGCCACGATACCTTCAAACAGTTCCTGTTCTTTTTGCGGAAATTCGCCGGTGGTTTCGTTAATGAAGATACCCAAGCCCAGGCACAACGCAGCGGCAAGCAACACGCCAATCCACATCACACAATCCATCGGCCTCGCTGGGTACGCTTAAGATAGCTGGCAATCAAACTGACAATCAGCGCGGCTTCAAGTCCTTCGCGCAACATAATGAGAAACGGAACAAACATGCCACCCACCCTTAAACGTTTTTCTGAGTCAATCTATGCAAAGAAAAGTAAATCGCAGTGATAGCGATTATCATTACGGCAAAGAAAAACACAAGCGGAATGTTTATAAAATGATGTTGGAATGTAAACAAAGAGAGGTAATGCCAAGGGATATAAACGATTATTCCAGGGTAGAAAGATGGGATTGTTTGCAAAGAACCATGTGTTCTTGCCGGATGCCGCGTAAACGCCGTATCCAGCCGACAAAACTGTCCAGACTCAATGCATCAGAGCTTCCATGTAAAACTGATAAGCGGGTGTATCAAGCAATTTCGTCCATCCGCGATTATCAAATCTAACTTTTTGCCCGGAACATAATAACAGCTCGGGTGTTGGTGGCGTCAAAATCGCTGAAGCGTTCCCCGAAGGCCGGGACAGCAGGGGGCGGCGGCGATTGGCCGCCCCCTGCGCGCTCCCTGCACCATTCAATTTATATGGCGAGGCACATTAAGGGAGCGCAACCCGCTGCTGAAGCCAAACAAAACCGCCGCAGGCTAAGTCCCTTAGCTTTCCTGCAACCGTGACGGCGGAGCCGAATGATAGTGCGCATCGGCCTCGGCAAAGCGTTTTTGCATCGCCGCTGACGGCGCTTTACCCAGCAAACTAAACACTACAATCCCAATACTGCCGAAGATAAAGCCCGGAATAATTTCGTACAGTCCCAGCCAGCCGAACTGTTTCCAGACGATAACCGTCAGCGCACCGATGATCATCCCCGCCAGCGCACCGTTACGCGTCATGCGTGACCACATCACCGAGAACAGCACCACTGGACCAAACGCCGCGCCAAAGCCTGCCCACGCGTAGCTCACTAAGCCCAGCACGCGGTTTTCCGGGTTTGCCGCCAGCGCAATCGCCACCAGCGCCACCACCAGCACCATCACACGCCCTACCCACACCAGCTCTTTCTGGCTGGCATGTTTACGCAGAAACGCTTTGTACAAATCTTCGGTAATCGCACTGGAGCACACCAGCAGCTGGCAACTTAAGGTTGACATTACCGCCGCCAGAATTGCCGACAGCAGAATCCCGGCAATCCACGGGTTAAACAGAATTTGCGCCAGTTCGATAAACACACGCTCGGCGTTCTGATTTACCGCACCAGCCAACGCCGGATGATCGTTAAAGTAAGCAATCCCAAAGAAGCCGACAGCCACCGCCCCTGCCAGGCAGAGGATCATCCAGGTCATACTAATACGACGCGCATGGACAATGCTGTGGTGAGAATCCGCCGCCATAAAACGCGCCAGAATGTGCGGCTGCCCGAAGTAACCCAGCCCCCAACCCATCAGTGAGATAATGGCAACAAAGTTCAGACCTTTGAGCATATCAACGTTTTCGATGCTCTTTTGTTTGATCACTTCCAGCGAGTCACCAAAGCCACCGACACTGATAATGACGATAACCGGCGTCAGGATCAGGGCAAAAATCATCAGGCTGGCCTGTACAGTGTCAGTCCAGCTCACCGCGAGGAAACCGCCAATAAAGGTGTAAAGGATCGTCGCCGCAGCGCCCGCCCACAGAGCCGTTTCGTAGCTCATGCCAAAGGTACTTTCAAACAGACGCGCGCCTGCCACAATGCCCGAAGCGCAATAAATGGTGAAGAACAGCAAAATAACCAGCGCAGAGATAATGCGCAAAATGCGGCTTTTATCTTCAAAGCGCCCGGTGAAATAATCCGGCAGTGTTAAGGCGTTATTGTTGTATTCGGTATGCACACGCAACCGCCCGGCCACCAGCTTCCAGTTAATCCACGCGCCTAATGTCAGGCCAATGGCGATCCAGCTTTCGGAAATCCCGGAAAGAAAAACAGCGCCCGGCAACCCCATTAACAGCCAGCCGCTCATATCCGACGCACCCGCCGATAATGCCGTCACGAATGGCCCAAGACTACGACCGCCCAGAATATAGTCGTCAAAGTTTTTCGTTGATCGCCAGGCGATAAACCCAATCAATATCATGCCAAAGATATAGACACAAAATGTCACCAACATCGGTGTGCTAATAGCCATCTAAAGTCTCCAAAAAATTATTATCGGCAATGTCGAAACTTGCCGTTATATCTGCCACCGGAACGGGGTAACAGAGTTTATGTTTTACCAGGGCGACCGTATCCTGCCGGAAGCGCTGGTTATTCACAATCGATTTAACACACCATTTACATTAAATTTTAGTGCTCAGCGACACTATTTTTCATCAGGTTGCACTCTCTCACATTTTTTGCGGTTGCACCTTTCAAAAATGTTAACTGCCGCAGAGAAAAAGTCTGAGTTATTTTTTTAATCCCTGTCATATCGATTTCTTTTATTAACATTTCATTCATTTTTAAGCTTGCTACGCATGTCACATTTAACATGGTTGCACAAAGTTGCAACATCATGGATATTTCACGATAACGTTAAGTTGCACCTTTCTGAACAACAGGAGTAATGGCATGGGAACCACCACCATGGGGGTTAAGCTGGACGACGCGACGCGTGAGCGTATTAAGTCTGCCGCGACACGTATCGATCGCACACCACACTGGTTAATTAAGCAGGCGATTTTTTCTTATCTCGAACAACTGGAAAACAGCGATACTCTGCCGGAGCTACCTGCGCTGCTTTCTGGCGCGGCCAATGAGAGCGATGAAGCACCGACTCCGGCAGAGGAACCACACCAGCCATTCCTCGACTTTGCCGAGCAAATATTGCCCCAGTCGGTTTCCCGCGCCGCGATCACCGCGGCCTATCGCCGCCCGGAAACCGAAGCGGTTTCTATGCTGCTGGAACAAGCCCGCCTGCCGCAGCCAGTTGCTGAACAGGCGCACAAACTGGCGTATCAGCTGGCCGATAAACTGCGTAATCAAAAAAATGCCAGTGGTCGCGCAGGTATGGTCCAGGGGTTATTGCAGGAGTTTTCGCTGTCATCGCAGGAAGGCGTGGCGCTGATGTGTCTGGCGGAAGCGTTGTTGCGTATTCCCGACAAAGCCACCCGCGACGCGTTAATTCGCGACAAAATCAGCAACGGTAACTGGCAGTCACACATTGGTCGTAGCCCGTCACTGTTTGTTAATGCCGCCACCTGGGGGCTGCTGTTTACTGGCAAACTGGTTTCCACCCATAACGAAGCCAGCCTCTCCCGCTCGCTGAACCGCATTATCGGTAAAAGCGGTGAACCGCTGATCCGCAAAGGTGTGGATATGGCGATGCGCCTGATGGGTGAGCAGTTCGTCACTGGCGAAACCATCGCGGAAGCGTTAGCCAATGCCCGCAAGCTGGAAGAGAAAGGTTTCCGTTACTCTTACGATATGCTGGGCGAAGCCGCGCTGACCGCCGCAGATGCACAGGCGTATATGGTTTCCTATCAGCAGGCGATTCACGCCATCGGTAAAGCGTCTAACGGTCGTGGCATCTATGAAGGGCCGGGCATTTCAATCAAACTGTCGGCGCTGCATCCGCGTTATAGCCGCGCCCAGTATGACCGGGTAATGGAAGAGCTTTACCCGCGTCTGAAATCACTCACCCTGCTGGCGCGTCAGTACGATATTGGTATCAACATTGACGCCGAAGAGTCCGATCGCCTGGAGATCTCCCTCGATCTGCTGGAAAAACTCTGTTTCGAGCCGGAACTGGCAGGCTGGAACGGCATCGGTTTTGTTATTCAGGCTTATCAAAAACGCTGCCCGTTGGTGATCGATTACCTGATTGATCTCGCCACCCGCAGCCGTCGCCGTCTGATGATTCGCCTGGTGAAAGGCGCGTACTGGGATAGTGAAATTAAGCGTGCGCAGATGGACGGCCTTGAAGGTTATCCGGTTTATACCCGCAAGGTGTATACCGACGTTTCTTATCTCGCCTGTGCGAAAAAGCTGCTGGCGGTGCCGAATCTAATCTACCCGCAGTTCGCGACGCACAACGCCCATACGCTGGCGGCGATTTATCAACTGGCGGGGCAGAACTACTACCCGGGTCAGTACGAGTTCCAGTGCCTGCATGGTATGGGCGAGCCACTGTATGAGCAGGTCACCGGGAAAGTTGCCGACGGCAAACTTAACCGTCCGTGTCGTATTTATGCTCCGGTTGGCACACATGAAACGCTGTTGGCGTATCTGGTGCGTCGCCTGCTGGAAAACGGTGCTAACACCTCGTTTGTTAACCGTATTGCCGACACCTCTTTGCCACTGGATGAACTGGTCGCCGATCCGGTCACTGCTGTAGAAAAACTGGCGCAACAGGAAGGGCAAACTGGATTACCGCATCCGAAAATTCCCCTGCCGCGCGATCTTTACGGTCACGGGCGCGACAACTCGGCAGGGCTGGATCTCGCTAACGAACACCGCCTGGCCTCGCTCTCCTCTGCCCTGCTCAATAGTGCACTGCAAAAATGGCAGGCCTTGCCAATGCTGGAACAACCGGTAGCGGCAGGTGAGATGTCGCCCGTTATTAACCCTGCGGAACCGAAAGATATTGTGGGCTATGTGCGTGAAGCCACGCCGCGTGAAGTAGAACAGGCGCTGGAAAGTGCGGTTAATAACGCGCCAATCTGGTTTGCCACGCCTCCGGCTGAACGCGCAGCGATTTTGCACCGCGCTGCCGTGCTGATGGAAAGCCAGATGCAGCAACTGATTGGTATTCTGGTGCGTGAGGCCGGAAAAACCTTCAGTAACGCCATTGCCGAAGTGCGCGAAGCGGTCGATTTTCTCCACTACTACGCCGGACAGGTGCGGGATGATTTCGCTAACGAAACCCACCGTCCATTAGGGCCTGTGGTGTGTATCAGTCCGTGGAACTTCCCGCTGGCTATTTTCACCGGGCAGATCGCCGCCGCACTGGCGGCAGGTAACAGCGTGCTGGCAAAACCGGCAGAACAAACGCCGCTGATTGCCGCGCAAGGGATCGCCATTTTGCTGGAAGCGGGTGTACCGCCAGGCGTGGTGCAATTGCTGCCAGGTCGGGGTGAAACCGTGGGCGCGCAACTGACGGGTGATGATCGCGTGCGCGGGGTGATGTTTACCGGTTCAACCGAAGTCGCTACGTTACTGCAGCGCAATATCGCCAGCCGCCTGGACGCTCAGGGTCGCCCTATTCCGCTCATCGCTGAAACCGGCGGCATGAACGCGATGATTGTCGATTCTTCAGCACTGACCGAACAGGTCGTCGTGGATGTACTGGCCTCGGCGTTCGACAGTGCGGGTCAGCGTTGTTCGGCGCTGCGCGTGCTGTGCCTGCAAGATGAGATTGCCGACCACACGTTGAAAATGCTGCGCGGCGCAATGGCCGAATGCCGGATGGGTAATCCGGGTCGCCTGACCACCGATATCGGTCCAGTGATTGATAGCGAAGCGAAAGCCAATATTGAGCGCCATATTCAGACCATGCGTAGCAAAGGCCGTCCGGTGTTCCAGGCGGTGCGGGAAAACAGCGAAGATGCCCGTGAATGGCAAAGCGGCACCTTTGTCGCCCCGACGCTGATCGAACTGGATGACTTTGCCGAATTGCAAAAAGAGGTCTTTGGTCCGGTGCTGCATGTGGTGCGTTACAACCGTAACCAGCTACCAGAGCTGATCGAGCAGATTAACGCTTCCGGTTATGGTCTGACGCTTGGCGTCCATACGCGCATTGATGAAACCATCGCCCAGGTCACTGGCTCGGCCCATGTTGGTAACCTGTATGTTAACCGTAATATGGTGGGCGCAGTGGTTGGTGTGCAGCCGTTCGGCGGCGAAGGGTTGTCCGGTACCGGGCCGAAAGCAGGCGGTCCGCTCTATCTCTACCGTCTGCTGGCGAATCGCCCGGAAAGTGCGCTGGCAGTGACGCTCGCGCGTCAGGATGCAAAGTATCCGGTCGATGCGCAGTTGAAAGCCGCATTGACTCAGCCGCTAAATGCACTGCGGGAATGGGCAGCAAATCGTCCAGAATTGCAGGCGTTATGTACGCAATATGGCGAGCTGGCGCAGGCAGGAACACAACGATTGCTGCCGGGGCCGACGGGTGAACGCAACACCTGGACGCTGCTGCCGCGTGAGCGCGTGTTGTGTATTGCCGATGATGAGCAGGATGCGCTGACTCAGCTCGCCGCCGTGCTGGCGGTGGGCAGCCAGGTACTGTGGCCGGATGACGCGCTGCATCGTCAGTTAGTGAAGGCATTGCCATCGGCAGTCAGCGAACGTATTCAACTGGCGAAAGCGGAAAATATAACCGCTCAACCGTTTGATGCGGTGATCTTCCACGGTGATTCGGATCAGCTTCGCGCATTGTGTGAAGCAGTTGCCGCGCGGGATGGCACAATTGTTTCGGTGCAGGGTTTTGCCCGTGGCGAAAGCAATATCCTTCTGGAACGGCTGTATATCGAGCGTTCGCTGAGTGTGAATACCGCTGCCGCTGGCGGTAACGCCAGCTTAATGACTATAGGTTAAACAGGTAGCCGGAGGATGTTACAACCTCCTCCGGCATCTTTAACGTGGTCGAATCCCCTCAATAATAATCCGCTGCACGTTTTCAACCGTTTGATTGAAAAATACCTCATCGCGCAACGTCGCGCCTGTCACCGCCTCCACCTGAGGGGCGAAATCGGCGTAATGTTGAGTGGAAGCCCAAATCATAAAAATCAAATGCTGCGGATCAATCGGCGCGAGTTTGCCGCTTTTGACCCAACCGGCAATCAGCGCCGATTTCTCATCAATTAATGCCTTCAAATCGCCCGTCAGTTCATCCATTAACAGCGGCGCGCCTGCCAGCATCTCCATACAGAACAGGCGCGAAGCCTGCGGATAATCGCGTGAGACTTCCAGCTTCAGACGGATGTACTCTTTGATCGCCGCCAGCGGGGCGAAATCTTCACGAAACGCTTTTAACGGTGCCAGCCGGATATCGAGAATCTGCCGCAGCACGGCAATATACAGCGCCTCTTTTGACGGAAAGTAATACAGCAGATTGGTTTTTGAAACACCCGCCAACTCTGCGATCTGCTCCAGCCTTGTGCCGTGAAAACCGAATTGTGAAAAAGTGTCCAGTGCTGCGCTAAGAATCGCTTTTTTCTTCGCGCTTACTGCGCGCGAACGTTTACCCGTTGTTTTCACTGCGCCTTGCGTCATGCGCTCTCCCCTCTTGTAGATTGGCAACAGGATAGCAAAACCCCCGCCCGGCCTCGACCTTCTGCACTCTCATCGCGCACAGATGCATGTTTTATGTGCAACTGTTTTGACCGTTTAGTCCACTTTTTACCAGATATTTTAGATAACGTAATGTTAACAGATTAATAACATTAACTTTTTAAAAACTGGCATCCGCTTTGCAAACAAGCCAATACGCGGCTGAAAAGGATATGCAGGATGCAGCGCCCCGTCTGACTTTCACTTTACGAGACGAAGAGAGGTTGATGATGAAAATTGGCGTATTCGTACCTATTGGCAACAACGGCTGGCTCATTTCGACCCACGCGCCGCAGTACATGCCGACCTTTGAACTGAATAAAGCCATTGTGCAAAAAGCGGAGCACTACCATTTCGATTTCGCCCTGTCGATGATCAAACTGCGTGGCTTTGGCGGCAAAACTGAGTTCTGGGATCACAACCTTGAGTCGTTCACCTTGATGGCGGGGCTGGCGGCCGTGACCTCGCGCATTCAGATTTACGCCACTGCTGCCACCTTAACGTTACCTCCGGCAATCGTCGCCCGTATGGCCGCAACCATCGACTCCATCTCTGGCGGGCGTTTTGGCGTCAACCTCGTGACTGGCTGGCAAAAGCCCGAGTATGAGCAGATGGGTATCTGGCCTGGCGATGACTATTTCTCCCGTCGTTACGACTATCTCACCGAATATGTTCAGGTGCTGCGCGACCTGTGGGGCACGGGGAAAAGCGATTTTAAAGGCGATTTTTTCACCATGAATGATTGTCGCGTGAGTCCGCAACCGAGTGTCCCCATGAAAGTGATCTGCGCCGGGCAAAGCGACGCTGGCATGGCGTTCTCCGCCCGGTATGCCGATTTCAACTTCTGTTTCGGCAAAGGCGTAAATACACCCACGGCTTTCGCCCCGACCGCTGCGCGGATGAAACAGGCCGCAGAGCAAACCGGACGCGACGTTGGCTCTTATGTGTTGTTTATGGTGATTGCCGATGAAACCGACGATGCCGCTCGCGCCAAATGGGAACACTACAAAGCGGGCGCGGATGAAGAGGCGTTAAGCTGGCTAACCGAACAAAGTCAGAAAGATACCCGCTCCGGTACTGACACCAACGTTCGTCAGATGGCCGATCCCACTTCGGCGGTAAACATCAATATGGGGACGTTAGTCGGTTCTTACGCCAGTGTCGCGCGCATGTTAGATGAAGTCGCAAGCGTGCCTGGTGCCGAAGGCGTGCTGTTAACCTTCGACGATTTTCTGTCGGGAATCGAAACCTTCGGCGAGCGCATTCAACCACTGATGCAATGCCGCGCCCATCTACCTGCGCTGACTCAGGAGGTGGCATGATGACGACCTTAACCGCTCGACCGGAAGCCATTACCTTCGATCCGCAGCAAAGTGCGCTGATCGTGGTGGATATGCAAAACGCTTATGCCACGCCAGGCGGCTACTTAGATCTCGCCGGGTTTGATGTCTCAACCACTCGCCCGGTCATTGCCAACATTCAAACCGCCGTGACCGCAGCGCGAGCGGCAGGGATGCTGATCATCTGGTTTCAAAATGGCTGGGATGAACAGTATGTCGAGGCTGGCGGACCCGGCTCACCGAATTTTCATAAATCGAACGCCCTGAAAACCATGCGTAAGCAGCCGCAGCTGCAGGGGAAATTGCTGGCGAAAGGCTCCTGGGATTATCAACTGGTGGATGAACTGGTGCCGCAGCCTGGCGATATTGTGCTGCCGAAGCCGCGCTACAGCGGTTTCTTCAATACGCCGCTGGACAGCATTTTGCGCAGCCGCGGAATACGCCATCTGGTTTTCACCGGCATCGCTACCAACGTCTGCGTCGAATCGACGCTACGCGACGGCTTTTTTCTGGAGTATTTCGGCGTGGTGCTTGAAGACGCAACTCACCAGGCGGGGCCGAAATTTGCGCAGAAAGCCGCGTTGTTCAATATCGAAACCTTTTTTGGCTGGGTCAGCGACGTCGAAACATTCTGCGACGCGCTTTCTCCCACGTCCTTTGCTCATATCGCTTAAGGAGTTTAACGATGCCAAAATCCGTAATTATTCCCGCTGGCAGCAGCGCACCGCTGGCCCCCTTCGTTCCCGGCACGCTGGCTGATGGCGTGGTGTATGTCTCCGGTACGCTGGCTTTTGATCAACATAATAACGTGCTGTTTGCCGATGACCCAAAGGCGCAAACCCGCCACGTTCTGGAAACTATCCGCAAGGTGATCGAGACGGCGGGTGGCACGATGGCGGATGTGACCTTCAACAGCATCTTTATTACCGACTGGAAAAATTACGCCGCGATTAACGAAATCTACGCCGAGTTTTTTCCGGGTGATAAACCGGCGCGATTCTGCATTCAGTGCGGACTGGTAAAACCTGACGCGCTGGTGGAAATCGCCACAATTGCGCATATCGCCAAGTGAGGCCGCGATGAAACTTTCACTCTCACCTCCCCCTTATGCTGATGCGCCCGTAGTGGTGTTGATTTCGGGTCTTGGGGGTAGCGGCAGTTACTGGTTACCGCAACTGGCGGTGCTGGAGCAGGAGTATCAGGTAGTCTGTTACGACCAGCGCGGCACCGGCAATAATCCCGACACGCTGGCAGAAGATTACAGTATCGCCCAGATGGCAGCGGAACTGCATCAGGCGCTGGTAGCCGCAGGGATTGAGCATTACGCAGTGGTCGGCCATGCGCTCGGTGCGCTGGTGGGAATGCAGCTGGCGCTGGATTATCCCGCGTCGGTAACTGTGCTGATCAGCGTTAACGGCTGGCTACGAATAAACGCCCATACGCGCCGCTGTTTTCAGGTTCGCGAACGATTACTGTATAGCGGCGGCGCGCAGGCATGGGTGGAAGCGCAGCCGTTGTTCCTCTATCCCGCCGACTGGATGGCGGCCCGCGCACCTCGCCTGGAGGCAGAAGACGCGCTGGCACTGGCGCATTTTCAGGGCAAAAATAATTTACTGCGTCGACTTAACGCCCTCAAACGCGCTGACTTTAGTCACCATGCGGATCGCATCCGCTGCCCGGTGCAAATCATCTGCGCCAGTGATGATCTGCTGGTGCCAACAGCATGTTCCAGTGAACTTCATGCCGCCCTGCCCGATAGCCAGAAAATGGTGATGCCCTATGGCGGACACGCCTGCAACGTGACCGATCCCGAAACGTTTAATGCTCTGTTACTCAACGGGCTTGCCAGCCTGTTACATCACCGTGAAGCCGCCCTGTAAGGAATTGCTATGAACGAAGCCGTTAGCCCAGGTGCGCTTAGCACCCTGTTCACCGATGCCCGCACTCACAACGGCTGGCGGGAGACACCCGTCAGCGATGAGACGTTACGGGAGATTTATGCCCTGATGAAATGGGGGCCGACATCAGCTAACTGTTCTCCGGCACGGATCGTGTTTACCCGCACGGCAGAAGGAAAAGAACGTCTGCGCCCGGCACTTTCCAGCGGCAATCTGCAAAAAACCCTGACCGCGCCCGTCACCGCTATCGTCGCCTGGGACAGTGAATTTTATGAACGGTTACCACTACTGTTTCCCCACGGTGATGCCCGCAGTTGGTTTACCTCCAGCCCACAACTTGCCGAAGAAACAGCGTTTCGCAACAGTTCCATGCAGGCGGCCTATCTGATCGTCGCCTGCCGGGCGCTGGGACTGGATACCGGCCCGATGTCGGGCTTTGACCGTCAACACGTGGACGACGCCTTTTTTACGGGCAGCACGCTGAAGAGCAATCTGCTGATTAATATCGGCTATGGCGATAGCAGCAAGCTTTATGCGCGCCTGCCACGTCTGTCCTTTGAAGAAGCCTGCGGGCTGTTGTAAGGAGCAAACTATGAACATTGTCGATCAACAAACTTTTCGCGATGCGATGTCCTGCATGGGCGCGGCGGTCAATATTATCACCACGGACGGTCCAGCCGGGCGCGCCGGGTTCACCGCCAGCGCCGTCTGCAGTGTGACCGATACGCCGCCCACATTACTGGTGTGCCTGAATCGTGGGGCGTCCGTCTGGCCGGCATTCAATGAAAATCGAACGCTGTGTGTAAATACACTTAGCGCCGGGCAGGAGCCGCTTTCAAACCTTTTTGGCGGCAAAACGCCCATGGAACACCGCTTTGCCGCCGCCCGCTGGCAGACGGGGGTGACCGGATGCCCGCAACTGGAAGAGGCTCTGGTTTCGTTTGACTGCCGTATCAGCCAGGTGGTGAGCGTCGGCACCCACGACATTCTGTTTTGCGCCATCGAAGCGATTCATCGTCACACCACACCCTACGGGCTGGTGTGGTTCGATCGCAGTTATCACGCGCTGATGCGCCCTGCTTGTTAACCTCCTTAAGGAGACAGCTGATGGCAATGTTCGGTTTTCCTCACTGGCAGTTAAAATCGACCTCTACAGAGAGCGGCGTGGTCGCGCCGGATGAACGATTGCCGTTTGCTCAGACGGCAGTAATGGGCGTTCAACACGCGGTGGCGATGTTTGGCGCGACGGTGTTAATGCCGATTCTGATGGGGCTGGATCCCAATCTTTCCATTTTAATGTCGGGGATCGGCACGTTACTGTTTTTCTTTATTACCGGCGGGCGCGTCCCCAGTTATCTCGGCTCCAGCGCGGCTTTTGTCGGCGTGGTGATCGCCGCGACGGGCTTTAACGGTCAGGGCATTAACCCGAATATCAGCATTGCGCTGGGCGGGATTATCGCCTGTGGGCTGGTTTATACCGTCATTGGCCTGGTGGTGATGAAAATCGGTACGCGCTGGATT
>ENA-OUWU01000012-OUWU01000012.1-marine-metagenome-genome-assembly--contig:-NODE-12-length-37035-cov-57.837654_pt1 | contig 37035 bp, 26 predicted proteins | sample MGYA00248455_ERZ584570 | MGnify/ENA primary metagenome ERZ584570 (study PRJEB26545, sample SAMN05421970) | marine metagenome | isolation source: Line P, North Pacific Ocean | place: Canada:British... | reverse complement strand
ATTACGCCAAGCTATTTAGGTGAGACTATAGAATACTCAAGCTTGCATGCCTGCAGGTCGACTCTAGAGGATCCCACGGGGTAAAACCAGGATTTTGCTGTGCAATCATTTTAGCCAAACACAACAAAACAATGCATATTAGTGTTTTAACATTATCCGTCACAGTTCCAATCCAATACTTATTTGGTGTGTTGTTTTCAATACACCATAATCTACATAAGCATAATCCACCGCTATCTTGGTTGATCCTACCGCAACCAATGTACCTAAGCCAACACTAAAACCAGCTGTGTCATGACCCAAATGTGTGCCACCACGCACAAATACCAAGTCCTTAAAACCATACTCTAACCCGATACAAGTATACACCGTATAATCACTGGGATATAACCCATCTACAGCAACTGTTAACCGATGAATATCGCTCTTCTTAAATATACCTGTCTTACCCAGGATATCATTCGATACTCCTAAACGAAACAACAACGGTAAAGGGAAATCCTCCGTTACACGCAATAGTCTGCCATCTACATCAATTGTATCTGGAACCGTCTGCTGTAACCCCGTACCATGATACTGAACCTCTGGGCCAAAATTGGATATACTCATTCCCAAGACAAATCCATAAATACCCGTATCAAAATTGGAACCTAAATCAAATGCAATGGTCTGCATCAGAGTCGTATATATCTCGTCTCGGATATAATTCAGTGATCCGCCTACCTTCAATCGATCAGTTAATCTCCTGGCATAGGTAAATCGCAGTGCCATACTCAATGCCCTGAAATCCTCACCGGTACCATCAGGATAAAATTCATTGGTGACTGCCATTGGACCTGAATCCAAATAAAACAAATGTAAACCGAAAAAATCCGACCCGCTAAGCCGCCGCCCGTATGAGACTACATTATGTGTAATCCCTGCTATATAACTGCTCTTACCATAAACCAACTCACTATCCGATAAATATGCAATAGCAGATGCATTATAAGGAATACCACTAACTCCACGACCAGCAGCAACAAAAGCACCACCCATCGCCATGGCTCGGGCGTCCGTTTCCAACTTTAGCCAGTTGCCTGCCGCTGTCGCTACCTTCGTTACTACATCAGGCAAATCACGGTATTGACCATGTAGCATGGTAAATAATAATGAACACACTATGATAAATCTGTAATTCATCGCACTATTGCAAATTTGCCGATAAAATCGTCTGTACCTTCCGCTTGAACAACATATACATAGAGGCCTGGTGCTATTTCCTGGTTGTTGATAGTCCTTAGATCCCACCATTCATTACCATCCATTTCACTCTGGTGATTCAAAGTAAATACTTGCTCTCCACTAATAGTGAAAATGGAAATAGTACATACTGCAGGAAGGTTAGTAAATCTTATCCTGCGAACATATTTATCCTCATTGAAATTTGACCTCGATATATAGGGATTGGGTACAACCTTGATATTTTCTGTTATATCTTGGGCATGCACCCCAGGATAAATCTGTACATAATTAGGATCCAGAATAGTAGTACCCCGGGACGTCTCCAAACTTTGGTAGCCATTTGGGCTGGACCAATGCTCCGGATTCGCGTTAGACCAAACCGTATCAGGATTAAAACCGCCATTTCCGTCTGCTACCCAATCAATAACAAAATCAGCTTCAACCCCCATGTCATATGCAGTAATTGAATATGTATAGTGCATTCCATTAACTACGTTTGTATCAATGAAGTAATAATTGTATTCTATACCATCTATCACAACCAGCGTATCAATTCCTTTAAATCCAATATCAGTTCCTAAACTATACCATGGCTGCATTGGGTCTGACCCTGAAATAGACCTACCACGATTTTCACCAGCAGCACAATTATCACTCTCATATACACAATGGTTACTATCAGCGCTTGCAGTTAAATCAAACTGTGCAAGCGGCTGCCATCCTACAAAAATATCGTTATTATCATAAATTCTTTTATCAATTGAACCCCAGTTTGTACCACTGTCATTGCTCTTATAAATTTTGTATCCTTCAAAATCCGCATATCCAGTAACTACATCTTTTGATAATTCAGAATTATTGGTCCATAGAAGAGTTACTTTTTTATCATCCGGTAACGCTTTTACAAACGGTTTTGCCGGTGGTGTGTAACCTTGGTAATGAGAATTATACATGATCTGGGCAAACCGAGCATTATTAATTAAATCAGTTTCATTCTGTCCAAAAATAATACAAAATGAGAATGGTACTTCTTCACCAACATCTAAACCAAATGGTCCACAACTCATTATTAATACACAATCAAGGCCATCATCAAAAGCATCTTCTTTTTCCAATCCATCCAATGAATCAAAATGTGGATTCAATGCCAAGTCAAGGTCAGTATCTGGGTTAGGGGTATGAAAAAACCAGGCTTTTTCATCATCACTGAGGTTCACTGTATCACCAGACATAACCTTTAATAAAATTTCTTCTTTATTTCCCGCTACGGGACGACCCGGGCTCCCCGCACAGCAGTTTGTGTTACTCTCCCGCGTTACAACTCCTGGTCTGTTATACCAGTCAAACCAATGCCAATCAGTCATTTTTAAGGGTTCACCAGGATAAATATCTGGAAAACCATCCAAATCAAGATCAATTTCCTTCGTTGCTATAGGTGAGTCTAAAAGCTGAGTAGCCACGATTCCAAAATCATCACCACGATTTTCACCATCTTTCATACTGTAACCTTGTGGTCCATTACTACTACCATCATAATCACCAATCATGGCCATACTAATTACCATTGATTCATCACTTACTTCAAATCTTTCCCAATAATATTTCATATAATCATCATCGTTCGAGTGAACTCCAAAATTTCCATTAATATCAGTTGAAAGCACATCTGCATCCATATAAAAGCCAAGAAAGAAATTTTTATAATTAAATCCTTTGCCTCGATTGAGTTTGGTTCCATCTGGCATGATCATTGCATCATGCGCTACCCCATTTTCGTCAATCCAGTCCCCACTCTCATTACGAACTTTTACTGTGACAAACATTATATCTTCGGCATAAGAAACCCCATAGGAATGTGCTTCTGCCATTATACGTAACCCCATGGGGTATCCAGTCTGAAGATATTCATTGTTTGTGCTGACCACGTTTGCTCTATGCGCCCAGCGATCATCAAATTCCATATAAACGTCATTGTCAGATATATAGCGTCCCGGTACCTCTTCCCAGCAATCAGGATCTTTCCTTGAACCACTACAATTAGGCAGGTCTTCATTATAGTCTTCAGCCCACCAGCCCGGCCAGAAAGATTCGTATTCATTTGTCTCTGGATTGAATTCAGTAGGCCATGTTTGTGAAAAAGAACTGTGCGCTAGTAATGGGTATGTATCTGCTGGATCAGTAAAGGGTGTGTCTCCAAATATTTCACCTGAAACAACTTCAGTATTATGTGTAGCTATTCGCGCTTTTGTGGATGCATGCCAATCTGTGTTCCAGGTAGGGTTATATCTTGTGAACCAAGATTCAGCAACATTTGCACCGTAATAATAATAGTCATCATCTGCTGTCCACTCTTCTTTATCTTCACCATATTCATAAACATCAAAATCATCTGTTCTTTCTTTAAGCTTTGGTCGTAGCGCCCAAGGATATATTAGTCCAATCCTCGAATTTGATTTATTTGGGTCGGTCTCTCCTCCGACACTTATAAATATTGAACCATCATCCTCGTCAATCCCCCACTGATAAATATCATTTACAAATCCAGGGTCATCAATTTTTGACAAACTATCCGGCTGCCAATTACCATAATCATTATTAGCATCAAATAATATCCCCACAAAATTAGTATCCCCATCAGTAAACCAAGCGTTGTAAGCATCAGATGATTGCCAAGTCTGACGCAAAATTGCACCACCGCTCTGAATAGATTCATATATATTCCAGTTAAATTTTGAGGAATACACGTGACCAGGCAATCCGGCTAGCATACTTACCGCTGGCAAATAGGCATACTGACCCCATAGGCCGGCAGGATGTTCATCCCAGTTGATAAAATTTCCATAATTGGTTATAGCATTTTTTACTTTTCCCTGGATTAAATAACCTCTGGCGCGGTCGGTCATAGGATTTGTCGGAAACGGATAATCACCTATTTTATTATAACGATTAGGTAAAAATTGCTTTGGCGTGGTTGGTGCCTTATAATTTAATGGTTCTTTGGCCAATGCTTGACTAGTGAACAAGAACAAAAAAATAATTATTTTGATCATTTGATTATTCAAAATCAATTTTGACAAAAAAGTTGATTTCTCTAGGATTATGAAACCACCAAGGTTGATCGTAGAACGAACCTGATTTGTCATGCTGAGAATCTGGTAGTCCGACATAGTTGGTATAGTATTCACCTGGGTCATCCGCTTTTCCCGTTAGTGGATATACGTCAATTGAGTTGACAATATTGAATGGATTATAAATAGTGAGGCCTAGGGATACTATTTGTTTCTGATATTTAAATCCTTTGAAAAAGGATACATTGATCATTCGAAAGGGTGATTTCCTTTTGGCGTACTTATTTTCGTAATCTACCTGCGGATCGCGGCCATTAAATATATATGGCGTATATGGATAACCCGACTGATAAAAAGCTGTGATACCTCCTCTAATACCAAATGGTAATTTGGAATAAAAAGAAAATGTTAAATCATGGGGACGATCAAAGGGCATAAGAAACTCCTGGGAAGGTGCATCTACGATTAAGCCGCCTGATGCAGCCCAATCATGTTCTGAATTACCGGTCGCGATCGAGCGCGTATACTGAAGCATCATGCTATAGGTCAATCCACGATTCTGCAAAGTGAAATCAATCCCTTTTGCGCTGGCAAAATCATTGTTGGCAAATATTTTATATTCGTAAATACCGGAGCGAGTGTTTTGGTACCCAGACATTTGATCCATTTTCTTTACCCAGGTCATAATTGAGTAAGCCCAATAGCGGTTAAATTGAACATTAAACCCTGATTGGTATTCCTGGGTACGTGCCGCATTCATTGATGCATTACCAATATTGCCATCTGCCTCGACAAATAGTTCTTCTGGATCATCCAAACGATTTGTATTCAGAAATATATTTTGATAGACAGGTGTCTGGTAATATAGACCGTAGTTAAAGGTGAAAGTTGCCCGGTCTGTAATCACATGGCTTATCCCGATTCGTGGACTAATTTTATAAAACCACTTAGAATCAGTAAAAATTACTTTCTGGTTGGCAAATCCTGGATTAGAGCCTACATCTTCACCAGTATCCCAAGAATTATTATTATTCTGATCTGCATAATAAAATGGTTTACCTGGGGAAAAATGACCTAAAGTATCAGCCCACAGTTGTGTATTATAGTTCACCATATCCATTCTAATCCCTGCATTAATTACCATCCAGGGCACCTCAAAAGTATTTTGGATATATGCCGAAAATTCCTCAGGCTCCCTATAATCATCCCATTTGCCATTTTTATTTGAATCGGTAAATTTTTCTCCAGCTTCCCACCTGCCATTCCCCTCTCCAAAATCAGGATTTTCATATTCCTCATCAATAGGCATTAGACCATCAGGCCCAGTATCTTCCCAATATTCCGCAAAGGTCTGAGTAAATGCAGCCTCCCCAAGCCAAGGTGCTTTAATCTCGAAAAAATTTAATTTATGTGTTCGGTAATCAAATCCGAACCTGATCTTGTAGGTATCAGAGAGCTGGGAAGTAAGATCAATCCTGAATTCATTTGTTTCAACGCGAGATTCAGAATAATAGTTATCATGACCTCCAAAAGCCATACCCTCGTTCCAACCGTACCCACCAAAGATCGTTGGCATATAATAATTGGGATCATAAGGGTGTCCAGTATAGTTTGTACCCAAAAACGGAGCTCTGCCTCCGAGTGGATTAGCTTGCGGGTTAAGAGCTGGATTCTGTAGTATCTCTAGCTGTTTGTGACGATAATCAAGAAATGGCTGATAATCTTCATACATTTGCGGGGCGAGCCAATAACTTCCATCCCTTTCTGTCAAACTGAATACCAATTCTGGTCCATCCCATTTACCATCGTTATAATGCGGACCGGTAATATCAGTCCATGGCTCACCTACATCCCAAATACCATTGCCGTTAAGATCAGTAAATTCCTCTGCAGACTCCCAGTTATACAAACCTGGTTCCGCACCATAGTACCAACCACTCCTGGAGTCAACCATCGTATAATATATTGTATCACCAAGATCCGATATTGTATAGGGCACTATAGAAGGGTTGTTTGGGTCAGAAATATCACTGTAAGGCCCGGCAGGATGTCGCCATTCAAACCAGTTTGGTAAACCATCTTTATCATTATCATTCCAGCGTACGCCAATAAACTGGTCTTGTATGAAACGGGCAGCTCTTACAGTATAAAATGTATTGCTTGATAGTGAATGATTTATCTCCATATTAATACGATAGGTATCACGAAATAATTCACTTTTACCTTGGTCCCAGTATAAATACCTAGGGTTGAACCCTTTTCGATGGGCAGCTACTTGCCAATAAGAGCCTGAAAATCGTAACCGATTTGTAGCCTTATAGGATAACTTTGTGAAAACATCTGCAGTGTTTTCAAACCCGAAGCCACGATACCCTGGCGTAAGATCCCAGGGTTGTACAAGATTACTTTTGTTCCTGTTTAAAACTTCGAGATAATTTTCAGCATTTTGATCGGGCAATGGTTCATATGTAATATTATCAAACTTATAAACTTTAAAAGATTTTTTATCTGTAACCTGTGCTGAAAACCAGAAAGTTAATCCTTCAATTAATAAGGGTCCACCAAGACCAAAATTCAAATCATTGAAACCACGTAATTTGTCATATGTAGACCCTAATGCTGCGCCCAAAGCACTTGATTCATATTTTAAGTGATAAGTATAATTTTTTCCTCCTGATTTTGTGTGCCAATTGGATACGGCTGACATTGCATCACCATATTCGGAATTAAATCCGCCAGGCTGCCAGTCAAACTCTTTTACTGCAAGAAAATTGAGTCTAGTCCCAGTTCCAATACCCCCATATATAGGATTTCTGACATACATGCCATCCATCATGTATGCGATCTCACCTGTTCTGCCGCCTCTTACATGTATTTCTTCCAGCCCACGTTCTTCATGATCCGGTATACCCTGGTTCCTGCTTTGTACTTTAACAACACCAGATTGAAGTGTATACAGTTCATTTATATCGCGGATTGGTAGGGTGTTAATTGCTTCACTATGAATAGTGATTTTTTTAGAAGTAGTACCTTTTTCTACAAGTTTTTTTTCTCCAACTACTTGTACTTCGTCACCTTGATATGCCTCTACAGGAATTGCGAAATTAAGCCACAGAGTTTGATCCATTATTACTTCAACACCTTGGATTGTCTGTTTTTGGTAACCCATCATCATTACTGTAACATCGTAGGTGCCGATTGGAATATTCAATATTAAATAATTGCCATTAACATCTGCTACTGCACCAAGTGATATTTCCCCAATAAATACTTGTGCACCGGGTAATGGTTCACCTTCAATATCCGTAACTTGACCACGGATCGTTCCATCTGTTCCTGCATAAAGTCTTGATAACATGAAAAGAGAAACAAGAAAGAATGTCAAAAAATGAAAAAAACGCTTGTCAAATAGCAGCATAATTAATTTTCAAGTAAATCCACCCGCTGCAATCCAGCAGTTCGGCGAGTATGATATGAATCGAAGTCAAATTCAGAAATTTTGTTGAACTCATGTAGTTTGACAATCTGCGCTGGTTTCAAATATCTTCCCATTAAGGTTCCGCCTGTACCATGCTCATTATACTTCCCTAATTCCCATCTAGAATACCCAACCCAGTTTTCCTCAACGCCCGGTAACTCTGACCAGCGAACATGGACTTCATCTTTAACAACACCATAATCCTTCACCAGCCAGGTTATATTGCGTTCACCATATTCAACACCTGTACCAATCATAGTCATTGTGAGATCCCTAGTGATTCTGAAACAGTCAGTGAATGTTGTATCAACTCCTGGGCAATCCTGCAAAGTCGCCGCATTCCAATTTTCATCTGCAAAACAAATAACACTACCATCACTTTCAATAGAACCCCGTATTTTTTTTGCTGGTACTGTTACATTATCTAAATCAACTGCATATGATTTTTCGATTTTATATATCGCAACATTCGTGGTATCAAGATATTCGACATCCACTCGTTCGCCATCCCGTAATAATCCATTTGGTGTATAAAATAAAATTTCATCGACAAATTCAGTTTTGAACCAGAAACCGCTCTCGCGCTGGGTTTCAGACCAGTAATAACCATACGGGAAAAAATAACTGTCCCGCGTTAATTTATATAAATGTTCGTCCTGCTTAAAAAGTAGATAATCATAATCCTTACTCATTGATATTGGATTTTCCCACTCAGTTTTTATAATTAAATAATCCTGATTATTATTGTCACTTTCTACATAAGCAATTATTTGATTCGTATAGAGAGTCACCAATGAATCAATATTATTAACTAAAGTATTTTGTTCATCTTCAAACACTATTTCCGCCAGGATATTATTAAATGGATTTGACCAACGGTCAGTTAAAGAGTCTCCGACATTTATTGTAGCAAGTACGTGTGGATTTTTTATATCAGACCAGTCAACTAATAGCCGGTTCGGAATATTGCCCATGGTATAAAGTTCATCATTATCTGGTTGACCATCCAGGTCATGATCAGTAAATGTTTCTGCTGGATCAATTAAGCCATTACCTTCATCAATATATTCATCACCTTCATCCCAGTAACCATCATTATTAGCATCAATAATTAATTCCTCGGCATCGTCCCAAATCGCGTTACAATTCCGGTCTTGGAAAGGTTCACTGGCATCCTTGATGCCATTTGCATTTATATCATAAAATGCTTCAGTTGGGTCCCAAATTCCATTCCCTGTATCTACTGTCTCAGCAGCATCCCAAATATTATTATCATTACAATCTGTATTGATTCTAAACATAAGTGAGTCGACGCCGATCACTTTTCGTTCAAATTCAAATGTATGGGCGAAAACTGTTGGGTCCGATTTTAAATAAACATAAGTAGTGTCCTCAAATTCCTGTTGGTCAATAAACAGGATACCATCATCTATCATAGGCGTGTCTACCACCGCGTAATAAGCAAATTCATCCAGGGTGTCATTATAGTTTATTGTAACATCTGAGTAAATCCAGTCTGAATTATTTGGTTTATAACGCTGGTTATCAGGGTCACTATCTATATCCCAGAACATTGATTCAATATTTTTAAAAGGAGTCGAAAAAAGCTGTAGGGAATCTTCATAGATCACATTTCCAACAGCTAATGAATCAATCGGAGTTCGTTCTGTATATTCGTTTTGCTCTGGCCTTATTTCTAATAAAAATTCCGTGAAACTACGCAGGTTCAATGAAGGCGGGCTATCGCCAAGAAGCAATAAATAATCATCTAATGAGAAATCGAATTTGCTAAAGTCATAGCGATAAAATTCTACATCTACATTCTTATCAAACCCATAAAAATATTCTGTAATATGCCCAGATGTGCCAGCCAGATCAGTCTCAAGTGTATTTTGCATAGTTTCATCCGGGCTATCATCCTTGACAGTTGGTTCCTCGCAAGAAATCCATAATAAGGCAAATACCAATAACGTAATGCCTGCGGATGAACAACACCTAAACATTATCATAAAATTAAAGTAAATACATTATACAATTCATTCGGGATGATCGTAAATGAATTTATTAAAAAGAAAACTATATAACGATCTACTAGTGACGATTATTCAAGCAATAATAAAGCCAAATGAAATAATGAGACTAATATCTTATTTCATCAGTACCATTTTCCTGGTTCTAGATATCCCATTTTGTGTGAGTCTATAGAAATAGACACCATTACTTAAGCTAGAGCCATCAAGAACAAATTCATAATCGCCCGATTGTTGATTTAGATCGATATATGTTGCGATTGTACGACCCTGGATATTGATCAGATCCAACTTTACATCGCCACTTCTTTCTAAGGAATAGCGAATATTCGTAATCGGATTGAATGGATTAGGGTAGTTCTGCTCTAGGGAAAATTTATCTGGAATAATATTATCCATATTATCAATACCTACTGTTAATGGACTGCCATATACTGCTACCCAAATATTTTGCTGATAGGCTGCAAGTGCGGTACCATCACCCAACCAATTGACCGGATAAGATGGTGAATAGGCCGCATTATAATCAGGCTGAGAATAAACCATAAAACAGTTTGAGTCTGTGGCCGCAGGCGCAAGGTGAACATATGTTTCATCCTGCTGAAAGCCAGAGGTTTGCGTAATATTAATAGGTTCACTCCAGCTAATACCACCATCTATAGATTGATGCAGGAATATATCCCAATTAAAACCTAGCATAGATGTATCAGCTAAGGCATGATAGGCTACCCATAAAACATCATCTGATTCATTACTTACAGCAGATGTGGCAAATACATTGAAATAATTTCCAGAACCAGTACCATCATAAAAATCTGTGTGTACAAACGTTTCACTCAGATCTGAGATCTGACTCACATTCCAGCTGGACGGGTTATTTGGATCATCTGTCCATAAATGATAGAGGCCAACCCCTGTTAAACCTGTGTATATAAAACCAGACTGTTCTGATTCGACAACAAGTGTTGAAAATATATGCAAATTCCCCTGACTATCAACTCGAACTTCATGATCATAGAGTGGAAAAGCCCCTGGTATGGCTACTGTATCATATTGTGTGGTATCATCTGCAATTGTAAATAATACTGTGTCAGGCATAAAGCTATTTGTGTCTCCACCAAAGAATAGCCTGTACATCACCGAATCGGGCATGAAGTAATAATCAGTACCATTAAAGCCAGTGCCGCCACTTCCACTCCACGTGGCTCCATGATCTTCTGTTTTGCGGATGAAATAGGTATGCCTAGGTTCTACAAGACTATCAGCAAGATAGGCTGTTATCATAGCATACCCAATACCATCATCATTAATATCTATCGAAGCACTTGAAGTTGTTCCACCGACTAAAAAATGATCGCTATTAAATAGCGTTATCGGATCATCATAATACTGGGGCAGGGCGCCCAGCATAAATGAATTTCTCATTAAATAGATTGATCTTTCCGGAAACTCTGTTGTTGGAGAAGAGCTCCATTGGGATGCAGTCACGCATAAATGTCCATCTGCCGTAAAAACAGGACAATTCACCCATAGATCGCCCGGTGTTGTTAGCGGGTCAGTCCCTTGGTTCCAACCATAATTAAGATCAATAGCGGGGCTATACCATGATTCAGTATCCCAGCCATATTCTTCAGCAGTATATAGTGGCCGACCACCATTGTTTGTAGCACTACCTGTATATTGTGTTGCTTCTGTCCAAGTGACATAAGGATATTCCTCATTCCCCACAGCGCTAGGATAACGACCCATTAATGGCGCTAAAGTGGCTGCAGGGCCAGGGCCAATACACCATTGGTTAAGATCCTGGCTGAGGGAAAAGGTAATACCATCGGAGGATCTTGCTGATTTTATGAATCCACTATTATTCGCTGCGGATCCTGAACCGCCGCCTGTATAAGGCTCAAACACCCATCCTCTGTAACCCAATAGTAAGCCTTTTCCAGATACATAGTCAAAGGGGTTTGTATGGGGTACAACAAAACCATAGCCATGAACTGATGAATCTACTAACACATTGGAAATATTGCGGTTTACTCCATTGGGCCTGGTATAATTATCAGCATTAACCCTAAAATTAATGTTTCCCGTAAGCATTGATTCATCAAGGATTTTACCATACTTATTACTTACTTTATGTTTTCCTGTAGCAATATCCCAGGATGAAGCTTGAACATAAAAACCAAACAGAAATATTATCATTGTTATTCTCATTTTTCCCTCATTCACTTAGTAATTAATCGGACGAAGACATGCATTTTACTTAATTTAACATCTCCTAATCAAGAATTTACATTCATTGTAAATTCGATGATGAATAAGCTAAATACCCAATGATATATAAAAAGTCCATAAGATTTATTTTCTGGTATGCTACTATAAGTAAGCTATGTTTTGCAGTGAGTGCGACGCCAGAAACTTTAACCTTTATTCAACCTGATGGGTTTGAATTCATAGGTTTTTGCCGCGGAGACGAATGGCAAGCATGGCATGAGACTATTGACGGCTGGTCAATTGTAAAAAATGAGAATAATTATTGGGTGTATGCGATTGGTGTAAACGGAGGAAAACTAGAATCAAGTCAAGCCATTGTAGGATTAGAGAGCCCACCTTCTTTTACTACAAATGGCGCGTTATTGCAAAAACATCTGCATCCAGAGCGTATGATTGATTTCGAACATAGTACTGATTTTTCAATTCGTGATATGAGATCAACAATTTTTACACTGCCTGTCTTGCTGGTAGAATACCCAGATTATGGCGCTGTAACTGATCAAGATGTAATTGATAATTTATTCAACGAAGAAGGTTACGGACATCCAGGATATTCCGGTTCGGGAAGTTTTAAAGATTTTTATTTGGAAATTTCTTACGGGCAATTCACGCCGATCGCAACAGTTAGCCAGTGGTTTACTGCTCCAAATAATCACAATTATTATGCGGACAGTGAAAACAATTCATCACAACGAACACGACAACTTGTACGAGCGATAGTGGACTCAGCGGAAGCTGCAGGAATGGATTGGGCACAGTTTGATAATGATGGTGATGGATCCGTTGAGGGTTTAACTATAGTTCATGCCGGTCCCGGTGCCGAACAAGGTGATCTATCAAATATTTGGTCACACCGTTGGAATCTTGGCAATCTAGCAGTGCAATATGATGGTGTTTTGATCAGTGATTACTGTATTAACCCGGAAATCCAGAGCGGCAATGTCACGGCGATTGGCGTAATCTGCCACGAGTTTGGTCACATTTTGGGATTGCCCGATCTTTATGATACAGATTATTCTTCCAGTGGCGCTGGAAAATTAGCCCTTATGGCCAGTGGGTCATGGGGCACAGCCGGAAATACACCGTGGTATCCTTCTGCAATGAACGCTTGGTCAAAGTTGGAAATGGGTTGGGGAAACAATGTCCTTTTGAATACAGATCTGCAAAATATTGATATAGAACAATCTTTTTCCAATAATACCGTATATCGTATCAATAACCAGAATGATAATACTGAATACTGGTTAGTTGAGAACCGGCAACGACGAGGTACGGATATTAATATGTACAGTCCAGGTTTACTATTTTGGCATATTGATACAGAAAAAACTAATGGATGGAGTCCAAATAATGATGAGCCGCACTACGGCGTTGGTCTAGAACAAGCAGATGGTTTATTTGATTTGGAAAACGATGGGGCTAGTGATGCTGGAGATCCTTATCCAGGCTCTACAGGTAATCATAAACTAAGCCGTTGTACCACACCAAATTCAAATAGTTACTATGATTTACCTTCTTTTGTATCTATTGAAAATATTTCAGAACCTGATTCTATTATGACGTTTGATTTATCCTTTGGAGAAATAACTACAAACAATATTTATGGTATTGGATCAGGTTATGCTTTTGATATTGGTAATTTGGAAATATTTATTGAAAATATTGAAACGATCACTGCGCTACAATTTGATTTTTTTTCCAATTCAAATATTTTATCTATTGAAAGTTTGGAGCTAACTGAACGAGTAACTGCAGATTCAGTTAGCTATATTGATCAAACTATATATTTCTACAATCCTATTATTACACCTGGTGATGGTGCAATTATCACTATGGAAGTATTTGCAAATACAGGTACCGGGCAGGAAATTGAACTGATTTTTGATGATATTTCCGCCACTGATTCTGAAGAAAATGAAATGTGTCTTTTGCCTCAAAGCAGTTACTTCGTAGCAATAAATCTAAGCCAAACGGTTTCTATCGATACTGCTTATAGTGTATCTGGTGGTCTAGGTGCTTTTAATATCAATCTTGAAAATTCCGTGCCTATTCGATTCACGCGCATAGCGGTAAAAGATTCGCCAAATTATCTTACACCAGCAGCTGAACCTTTTACAGATAATAATGGCAATGCCGTCAGGGATGATGATGAACCTTTCACAGATTGGAATAATGATAGCACCTGGACTCCAATGGTAGAACTAACTGAGCGAACAGCTAACTGGGTATTAAATGTCTATGAAACTGATGATGGATTGGTAATTCTAGCGGGAAATTCTATTGAAACAATCGCCACTGGATCGGGACCAATATTTATTGTGAATAATCTGATTAATAGTAATACCGCCAATAGTCAGGTTGATATTGAATTTAATATTGTGGAATTAACCGATATGTATGGGAACCCTTACCTGAATTATGAATCAATACCAGGTGTATTTTATATTACAGAAAATATGAGTAATTCAGAAACAAATGTTTTCCCTGGGAAATTTCAGCTAGGACAAAATTACCCTAATCCCTTCAATCCAGTTACAACACTACATTATGACCTATCAGAGAATAGTGATGTCAAAATTACCATTTACGATATGCTCGGTAGGGAAGTGAAAACCCTAATCAACAAAACTCAAGATGCTGGCTCTATGTCAGTTATCTGGAATGCTACTAACGATTATGGCAAGCCAGTGAGTGCTGGGATTTATTTATATCAAATACAGGCTGGAGAATACATTAGCACTAAGAAGATGGTGCTGTTGAAATAATTCAGGCAGATTTTCTCCGGTAGCGATACAACGGTTTCGATCCCTCTTTAATCACTTTCCTGGTAATAATTATTTTATCTACAGAATCCATATCAGGGATTTGATACATAATGTCCATCATAGCTTCTTCCATTACAGCACGTAATGCCCTGGCTCCTGCCTTACGTTCCATTGCTCGAACAATGATCTCATCCAGTGCCACTTTCCTAAATTCAAGATTAATCCCCTCCATACGAAAAAGTTTCTTGTACTGTTTGATCAATGAATTTTTTGGTTCCATAAGTACCCTGTAAAGTGCCTCTTCATTTAAGGTGTCCAGGGTAGATATGACAGGTAGTCGTCCTACTAATTCTGGAATAAATCCAAATTCAATTAGGTCCTCAGGGCGCAGAAAATCTAAAGATTTGTCAGATACCTTTTGTGTTTGTTTATTGTCCTTGGTAAAACCGATCTCTGCTTTTCCTTCACGTCTTGAAATAATATCAGTCAGGCCATTGAATGACCCTCCGCAAATGAATAGAATATTTTCTGTATCAATTGGTATAAGGCTTTGCTCGGGATGTTTGCGCCCACCCTTAGGTGGTACATTGCTGATTGTCCCTTCCAAAATTTTTAGTAATGCCTGTTGCACGCCTTCACCTGACACATCGCGGGTAATACTTGCGCTGGATGCCCTTTTACCAACTTTATCAATTTCATCAATGTATACGATACCCTGCTCAGCTAAAGTAATGTCATAATTGGCCACCTGTAAAAGGCGCACCAAAATATTTTCAACATCCTCCCCTACATAACCCGCTTCTGTTAGGGCTGTGGCATCAGCAATAGCAAATGGAACAGAGAGAAAATTTGCTAATGTCTGGGCAATCAGCGTTTTTCCGGTACCCGTAGGACCAAGAACTAGGATATTGCTTTTTTCTAATTTGACACCATCATCCAAATCCTGAAAAAGGATTCTCTTATAATGATTATGGACCGCCACAGCCATGATTTTTTTTGCCTGATCCTGACCGATAACATGCTGGTCCAGATATGCTTTTATTTCGGTAGGTCTGGGCAGTGTCCTATGCTGCGAATTATTTTTCGTTTGCTTATCAGTCTTGTTGTGTTTTTTCTTGGGTGATTTCATTTTTTCCGTGCTACGAGTAAGGTATCAATAATACCATATTTTTTGGCCTCTTCAGCATTCATGAAGAAATTGCGATCAGTATCTTTTTCAATTTTTCTCAAAGTTTGTTTTGTACTCTTCGCTAAAATTGAAGTTAATCTTGCACGCAGCCTGATGATCTCATCTGCCTGAATTTTAATATCAGAAGCCTGACCTTCCGCTCCACCAAGCGGCTGATGAATCATAACTCGCGAATTGGGAAGCGCTGATCGCTTCCCTGCCGCACCACCTGCCAATAAGACCGCTGCCATACTTGACGCTTGCCCCATACATATGGTTGCCACACTTGGTTTTATATAATTCATTGTATCATAAATTCCCAAACCGGCAGAAACATATCCACCTGGTGAATTGATGTATAGAAATATATCCTTATCGGAATTTTCAGCTTCAAGAAATAACAATTGAGCAATAACCAACGAAGCCACTGAATCATCAATAGGTGTTCCAAGAAATACAATCCGTTCGCGGAGCAACCGGGAATAAATATCATAAGCTCGCTCCGTGCGACCGGTTTGTTCTACCACCATCGGAACTAATTGAGCTAAATCTTTATTGTTCATTATTACTCCCCTTCCTTTGTTGCTTCTTCTCGAAGTACTTTTGTATGAACTTTCACATCCTTAATCTTGGCAAATTCGGTTAAATAGTCCAATACCTTTTTTTCCAATAGATCGTCTTCAATTCGCTGCCGGTTACTGGGTTTTTTATAATATTTCTTTATTTCTTTAGCATGATCTGGTGATCGCTCAAGAAGTTTTTCTATTTCTTTCTCAACATCATCCTTAGAGACAGCAATGTTATTTTGGCTTTTAATTATTGCCCTTCTTACGAGGTACCACTTCATATTTCTTTCAGCAACGGGTCGATACGATTCACGAATTTTATCTTCGTCCAGGTCCTGTTCTTTTTCCTGTGTTTTCGCCTCTTCAATAATATGATCAAGATATGAATCAACCATAGCTGGAGCAAATTCTGGGCTTACATAATCGATCATATTATCGGCAAGCTGTCGTTCAAATGATTCATTGGTTCGACGTGCATAGCTATCATCCACTTTACTTTTTATGATTTCCCGAAAACTAGATTCATCTGTCGCATCCGGTTCCACAGTTTTAATGAATTCTTCATTTAACTCTGGCAAAACCTGTTTCTCAACATTGATTACGGATAATTCATATTTACTAACACCATTTTCTTTATCATTAGGTAATTCTACTTGGGCAGTATCACCAGGCTTTAAGCCTAATAATCTTGACTTATTATCTCCACTGAAAGGATCCACGCCAATCTGCAAAAATCGTTTTTCAAGTTTTTCGCCGATGATTGGAACACCGGATTGATCCAACTTTTGTAAATCTACAATTAGAAAATGGTCCTCTTCTGCCCCATCCTCTACAGTTTTTACTTCTGCCCTCGACCTGCGCATTTCCTCAATAACATTATCAGTATCGATATCATCAGATATGTATTCTGTCTTTTGTACTTTGAGACAATTCTTTTTCATTTTTGGCAATACCACTTCAGGTTCAATTTCAAATGCAGCATTAAATGTAAAATGTTCCTCAAAATGAAAATGGACATCCTTGACTTCAGCCTTATTTACCGGAACTAGCTTTTCTTCTTCAAGCGCTTGCCGGTAATATTTATTAACACCCTCTTCGATAAACTCGGCTTCAATATTTGGTAAAAATTTATTCATTAACACCTTCGTCGGTATTTTACCAGGACGAAAACCAGGTATTCTCACCTTTTTACCAAATTTTTTCGCTGTGAGTTGAAAATCGTTACGACATTCTTCCCAAGCAACATTTACCTCTATTTCCCTCGTAAATGCATTAATTTTTTTAACATTTATTTCCACGATTTCCTCGAAAATTTAGCTGGCGAATTTACTTCTTCAGTAGGTAGTCAGCAAATTGTTGATAAAGCCTAAAAAAATAATTATAAAACATTATCTTTTAGAAAAAGGCTACCTCGGTAAAAACACCACATCGCAACCATTTGAATAAAGTGGGCAATATCATTATAGTTCATATGCTCATGCAACACAATTCTACTTTGCTGAACACCTGCGGCAATAAAAGAAATTAAAATACCTAAGATGATCATATCTGTTCCATCGGCATTGACAGTCAACCAAGTATATAATAATCCAATAACTACTATAACCATCAGGGGTACATAAAATCGGATCACATTGATAAAATTATCATTTATGGTAACTATTATTAGGTAAATAATAATCAATGCGATCAAAATCCAGCGCCAGCGTAACACAACAGGATAATCAAACAAATGGTGCAACATCGTAAGCACCATGGAATAACCCATAATACCAATAGAATAAGTGGCCAATTTCCAAACTAAACTTCGTAATACGGGTGAAAGGTAAGGACCAATTCCATGACTAAATGCTCCTAATAATGCACCTAATGCAAGCATACGAAAAGTCCAAATCCAATGGTATTGCACATTGAGAAACTGATGGAAATATATTGCTGTTAACTCTCTAGCATAATAGAGCGCAATTATTGCAATTAGTACATCAGTGATCGTTGTCATGGGCTCGTAAATAATCATTTTTGGCATATTAAAATCCCATCACAAAATAGACTAATTCAATCACATCAATTGTTGTTAGATCACCATCATTATTTAGATCACCGGACTCTATCGCACATAATTCTGGTTCGATCACGCCTGCTGCAAGATCAGCTAATATCAAAATATCATAAATGTTAATTCGACCATCAAGATTTACATCACCCATCAAATTCCCACAAGCAATTGTTTCTGGAAGGGCAGGAACTTTCATGGCGATACAGTGAATTGCGCCATTGGCTGGTATAATCTGGTTACAGTCAAATCCAACCGCCTCGACTCCTGGCATGATAGTTTCATATAGGGCTAAGACCGAATCGTCATTTGCAAATTCAGTGGAAAACCCATATATCGGCACCAAAACCTTTTTATTAACAATAAGGGAGTTAATATAGGTATAGGTTATTCCATTATTATATGGTGGCATAGGCATACGGACAATATTGAAGGGTCGTCCTGCACCATTAGTCTCATTGGCCAGTTGATTTGCTACCTGATTACAGATATCATAATTCCCAGAAAACCCCGTGGACTGGTTCTCATATTCACCTACGATGATTGTTGTATCATTAATTAGTTTAACAAACATATCAATATGTCCCGTACCGTCATTTATTAAATGCGGTGTAACTATTACTTTATGCACGCCAAAATAATCCAGAAAATATTGTTCCAGCTGGTCCTGGGTTAGATTAGGATCAAATCCTTGACTTCCATCAAAAATAACATTTGAAACGATTACAGCTCCTTGTCCATCCAACAGCATATTACCACCTGCTTCAATGAGTCCTAAACCATAATAATTGATACCAAAATACTCTGCTGCTGATTCCGGATATGCATCATCTAGCGGACGGGGTCGATTATAGATCAAATCAATTATTGCCCGGGAATTTTCTGGTTCAATTATCCACCATGGCCCATAATCCCGTATCCATACTGAGTTAGTTGGTATTACTTGGAAAACCACGTGATCCATATTTACGTTAGCATTAGAGAGAGTATTACTAACCGAGTTCTCTTCACTTGTATTATCTACAACTATCCACGCAGTATCTTCTTCTGCAACTTCTTTAATCAATTCAGTCAGCAGCGTTGAATAAGCTTCCCAGGCAAAAATGATACCGGCTACGGAATCAAATTCTGCTGGTGTGTAAACGATACTGTCTGGGGGATCAGTAATGGTCCTGGTGATACCTATTTCATGCAGACGACTTTGTTCTTCTTCAGTAAGATTACGCGGCAAATTCTGACTGCATAAGTGCGCACTAAAAATCGATATGATTATAGGTATATATACTCGCATAGCAGGTGAATTTAAATATTCAGGAAAAATACATTGGAAACATTAGTCATATAAGTTCTCTAATTCTGCTAATTTTTTCGTCATTTTTTCCGCTTCTTCTTTGTGACTATGTTTCATAAGTCCTTTTTGCAGTATTCTAGCCTTATTTATGGCTGTAGCTACCGTAGCCATACGGTCATTTTCTGATAAAACTGGATCATTGATCATTTTTTCCAACGCCCGAATGCGAAACCGATCCATCCCCCAGTATCGCCGCGATAATTGGTCATCGTGCCCGCCATATTTTTTGATCAATTTTTCCCGTAAATAAAGCACAGGATATCGTGAACATATGCGCAACCACAAATCATAATCTTCGCAAACTGGGAGATTTTCATCGAAGAGTCCAACATCTTTAAAAATATCTTTATGAATCATTATTGATGAAGGTGATATGATGCAGAGCGGAAGACAATATTTATAGATGTTCCCACCGTATTTGCGGTGCTTTTTCATAGGGTTGACGCGGACGCCATTTCGTACCCAGATCTCATCCGTGTGGCAAATTTTATTACTCGAATTATCCTGGAGAGCTAGTAATTGTTTCTCAAGTTTTTCCGGTAGCCATTCATCGTCTGAATCCAATAAAGCCACCCAGGTACCCTTTGTATTTTTAATCCCGGTATTTCGTGCACAGCTGACTCCTCTATTCTTTTGTTTTAATAAGATTATATCTGGATAGCTATTTTTTATAATCTTGTCCGTTCCATCAGTAGAACCGTCATCTATTACAATGATTTCATCCGGGGGTATCGTCTGTCCCAATACAGATTTGATGGCCCGGTCAATTAAGATACATCTATTGTAAACCGGTATAATAACACTAATAGAATTATGAATATTCGTCATTGATTATCTTTGGTATAACCACAATAGATGCATCTATCGCCCGCCTGTACAAGAAACCCGCACTCCGGGCAATTCCATTCATCAATTGATAAATCTTCATAAGGATTATCACTACTATTCTGCTTGCCAATAAATACAGCTAATATGACGATAAAGAATAATATTAATGAAAATAATAATAGTGAGAAACCCACTTATTACCTTATAAAAATAGAATAAAAAAACCCTGCGATAGGTTTTGCAGGGCTATTGGTTTAAATCTTGTTATTGTTTTTATTGTTTTAATCTGTATGTACAACCTTCGATCGCTTTTAGAAATTTCTCTACCTGATTGGATGTATGGAATAATTCGTTCATTGGTTCGAATGTGTCCGTAGGATACATTTCTTCATCGAATTCAACAAGAAATATCGATTCAAGTTTAACTGTGATATCCCTCAAGACCTGTTTAGTGACATTCTTGCTGCGCAGGAAGTTAATCTGCAAATTTAATTGACCTTCGCTGGTCATATGGAATAAAGGAAGTAAACCAAAATCAGAATCGCAACGGTAGGTCAATGTTCCATGATCATTTCCACGACCCCAAGAAATATCTGCTGCATGGTTTTCTGAGAATTCACAAATATCGTTGCCGATTTTTGCTACTTCACGGCTGCATTTTTCACGCATATCAGCCACAAAAGTTTTTTTATCCCATTTCATAAGATTGAATTTCCCCCACTTTGAAATGCTCTCGGATTACTAATAAATACAGGCAGAATTTACGTTTAATTTGTTGTAAAAAAAATGAACCTTGCTTTTTAATAAATTTTAAAATTTTATTCCGGGTAGTGACAAATCGAAAACCAGACGTAATCTATCATATAACCACTTACCATTATTGGGTATTTTATGCTTTATTTCCCAGCTTTGGTAAAAAGGTATCAATAATGGACCAAAACGTAAACCAGACACAATAAAAGGATTTTTCTGCTCCGTAATTCCACCAATATCGAAGAATATATTTCCTTGTATATAGGGTAATTCTTGATTTATTTGTAAAGACCAAGCCATTTTTTCGGTTGCCAATGGTCTATCTTCTTTATCGAGTACAAGTCCACGCAAACCTGGACCATTATCATAATAAATATGGGATAATACTTGGATCGATTCACTTTTCCCTGTTCGATCAAGAATATTTTGTTCGAAATCAGGATCGATAGAACCACTTATATAGGTTCGGTAGTGTGCAGGCAAATCTTTGATGAGTAAATACCCGCTTACAAATAAACGAATTTTTGTGGCGATATTTTTTGTAAATCGATGCTTTACGTTACTCGATAGAAAACTTCTGGCAAAATCTTTTCCCATTTTGATCCCTACTCTAAATGTTAATTTCGAATCAATATTTAATTTCCAATTCTTACTGTAGCGAAGTGATGTAATAAGAAATTTTCCCCCATCATATAAAAATGGATCAAGAGCAGTTGAATCAAGATAATGATAAAAAAGATTTGCATTTATTCTGGCAACTGGACTTTCTACATATGGTTCTTTGATCGTACCAGTTATCCTGGCATTAAACCCGGTTCTTCCAGATCCATGGTTCATATTCATATTGAAAGAACTTGCATGAAATAAACTGATTGATTGTATTGGGCGTGTAATTGAAAAACCACCTACCGGTTTATCATGTTTAAAATCATAAAGCAATGATAAAGCATTTCCACTGCCATCATAACCAGGGGAAAAACCTGAAAAAATTGTTAGTCCGGGAGTGAATCCATTGTGATAATTGTAGGAAAACAACCAAGGAACAATATTTACGTCATGATTGAAGTAGGTTGGTTGATCCCAAATAAAATTTAGGTTAATGCTTTTTTCTGATCCATTATTACTGCGGTTAACATCAGGCATATGGTGATCTGGGTCAATACGGGCACTGACTGCACCTGACGGCGGACTCAGCTTCTTTTTATTATCTATTTTAAAATACCAATCCCGTTGAATCTCTTGACCCGATCCATTATAAAAAGCAACTTCTACTGGACAGGGGAATGTCCCATAATTATGCAAAACAAAACGATCACCGGTTTTTATAATCCCGTAATCCACATAGGTTGTGTTTTCAAAGACATTATCAAAAAACCAGTCCAGATCTTCTTGAAGGTGCGCAGCAAATACGGCTTCTAAGTCTTCTGGATAAGGGTGACGAAATTCCCACTGGCGGTAGAAATCCTGTAATATTTCATCCATTTTATCTTCACCCAGATAATGCTGCAGGTAACGCATAAATACAGCTGTCTTTGAATAGTGCTGGCCATAATTACTGCCAGTATATTTTTCAGCAGTTAGATTCAATGGCTGGGCATCTTTACTCTTACCACTATTGGCATAACCTGCATATGTAATCCAGCTCATTGATAAATTTTTTGCAATCCCCAATTTATTCTGAACAAATTCCTGAACTATAATCTGCTCATTTCTTCCATTGTATTTTTTTTGCCAATAACGGATATTACTATATTCATTTATTCCTTCATCCATCCAGGTATGGTCTCGCTCATTCGAACCCAATATGCCATAAAACCAGTTATGTCCCACTTCATGCATGATTACATATTCTAATAAATCTATTGAACCTCCACTAGAGATCACTGTTATATTTGGGTATTCCATGCCCCCACCAGCAGACATATCGCCATCCACAGCAGTTATGTGATTGTAAGGATAATCACCGTAGAATTTGCTATACCAGTATCCTGAATCATGCAGATACTCTATTGAATTTTCCCATAATTCTGCATTTTTTGGCAGGTAGAAACTCCATAAAGTTATATTTCGAGTAGAATCAGAAAGAAGTAGTTCTCCTTTACGCACGATCCAATTCTTATCAGCAAACCAGGCAAAGTCATGGACATTTTCCTGATGAAAATGCAATGTTTTCATTTCAATTTCCGATGAATCTACTGTTTCTGCTTTTTCTTCATTCTTTTTCATCAATTTCAATTTTTTCTTCAATTCCTTTTTTGGCAGGAGATGAAGTGAGTCACCTTGAGCTGCAAGAGAATCGAGCCAATGTATTTCATCTTCACCATTCACCAAATCACCTGTAGCCATCAAACGGTAATCCTTTGGCAAAGTAATTTTCACATCGAAAATCCCAAATTCGCTATAGAATTCACCCATATTGAGGTAGGGCATTGGATGCCAGCCTTTATGGTCATAAACAGCTGGTTTTGGATACCATTGCGTTATCTCATAATGCTTCCCTGAATGACCTAAACGAGAGAATACTAACGGCAATTTTATAAAAAATGGTGTTTCAATTATTACAGACTTACCAGGAAGTAAAAGGTTGGGTAGCATTATTTTTGCAACGTCAATCCAGTTGGCATGGTTTTCCCACTTTGCTTCGATTCCATCAACAAGAAAATTAAGACTATCAATAAAACCTCGGTCTTCCTCATCAGAATCTATAAACCGCCTTCTGCCACCCTTTATTTGTTGCTTAGCAAATGCTGTGGAATCATTTTTATAGGCATTGGGCCATAAATGAAACCAAATAAACTCAAGTGTATCTGGCGAATTATTTATGTATTCCATCTTTTCATAGGCGGAAAGGGTGTGCGCAGTATCATTTAGCGTAACATCAATTTCATATTTTACCATTTGTTGGAAATATTGGATCTCATTTCCATAGAGAAACTGAACTAATAATAAAATAAATGTAGTTTTTACCTTCATTGCTCTAACCTTATTCAGATAATTTAGAAATTAATCTTCTCTTATTTTTGGTTTAATCAGACCCAATAATGCCGGTAAAAAGGTCAAATCAAAAATTAGCGCCACAAAAATTGTAGAGGCAGCAAGTAATCCAAAATCAGACGTTGGCCTAAAACTGGAAAAGGTTAATATTAAAAATCCAGCAACTAATATTCCGGTTGTTGTTGTCATTGCCAACCCAGTAGTCATAATAGTTTTATCATTTGCATCCCGATAATGCCAACCCAATTCAGGTAGTTCCATTCTATACCGGATAAGAAAATGAATAGTATCATCTACAGCTATGCCAAATGCAACAGCAAAGGCCATCGCTGTTGGCGGTCTGAGCAGAATATCAAAATATCCCATTATCGCGGCCATTGCGAGCATCGGTATAATATTGGGAATAATGGAAATTAAAGTAATAGGTACAGACCGAAAAAGGAAGATCATCACGATTGTGATCAATACAAACGCTGCCATAAAACTTGTCGTCAGATTATGCACAAGATGGTCATTAGTCGCAAGGGCCAAAAAAGTGGTGCCCGTTATTTCAATATCCATATAATCCGGCATATGTATCATTATGTAATTATTGATATCATTTGTTATTTCTTCTGCTCGTCGGGAATCTATATCCTTCACCCGCCCAGAAATTCGTGCCTTCGTATAATCAAAATTGACCAATGAATTAAACTCGTCTCCATAAATCAAGATAGTCTGAGCAATTGCTGATCGAGACTGGGGAATACTGTAAAACTCATTATTGCCATCATTCATAGCCCGGTTAAATTCTTTAATATAATCAGTCATAGATACCATTTTGCCTACATCTTCAATGCTGGATACATATTGCTGGAGAAGATCCAACTTGCGTAGAAATTCGGGATCTTTTATATCCTCTATATCCGATGAATTGGATTCTTTTATACTGACAATGATTTCCAATGGCAATATCGATCCCATTTTTTCTTCTGCAAGCATTATGTCATCATAAAGAATCGTTCCCGGTTTAAGGTCATCCATTAAAGAATTATGAGGATTTATCTGAAACGAACCAAGGATACAGATTACAGTAACTACAAGAGTGAAAATAATTATCTGTTTTGGATATACTCTCACAATTTTAACTAATCTATTCAGTAATTTTATTCGAAATCCAACTGTATAGGATTTTAATTTTTTGACCGGAGTTTGTTTAAGAAGCATTAACATTGCCGGTAAAAACGTTATTGTAAGAATAAAGGCAAACATAACACCAGCTGCAGTCATAGTTCCAAATTGTCTTACAATGAGTATATTTGATCGCAACAAAGATCCGAACCCTATACTTGTTGTAATGGACGTGAGAAAAATGGCTGTTCCAATTTTTTCTATGGTCTGATACAATGCTTCACGTTTATCCTTCACCACAGCCAGCGTACCATAATACTTTACGAGGAAATGTACTGAATCACCGATACCAATAATAAATAGCAGTGTTGGTATAATATAGGTCATGATATTGAAGTCAATATTTAATGCTGCCATCAAACCCATAGTCCAGATTACAACCATTATTATGATTGACATGGGTATGATTAATGCGGGTAAAGAGCGAAATATTACTGTAAAAAGAAAAATAATCATTAGAGCAACTGGAACTAAAATACGGATGGTGTCACTTACCATTAATTGTACATATCTTGTCCTAAGAATAGGTATTCCAGCTTGATGCCAGGTCCAATCAACAGTGTTTTGCTTTACATCAATTTCATTAATTATTTTTTCGCGTAAATTATGATTATTAAATACATCATCTAACTCGATGGCAATAGATGCCAATGACCCATCATTTGATATCAACGTTTGTTGGACCAAGGGAGAAGATAATATTCGATTTTTTGCTTCTTGCAATGAATCAGTGGATTGGGGAATATAGGGGTAAACTGGCCGTAATAATTCATCATCACCATCAGTGAATATTTCCAAATTGGATAAACTAGTTACTTTATGAACACCAATTATGGATTCATATTTTTGGATTAATTTTTGATTTAATACCAAATTGTGATATGAAAATGGGTCATCACATTCATATAACAATAATATGAGATTATCTTCCCGTTCAAATTCTTCGAGAAACTCAAAATATCTATCCACAGCTGGATCGTTCATAGTAAAAAGTTGTTCAATGGAAAAATTCATCTTTAGTTGGTTTACCAATACCAGCATTACTAGAGTGATGACACTGACTCCCGTTATAATCCAGCGGGGATAATCAAGAATCAAGTTGATGGATTTCTTAAATAATATTCTCATGGAATAAATATTAGTCGAATAAATTTGGCCGGAATTTTACGAAACTACAGGTTAGCACAGAATCAATATTAATCAAAAAAAAGCTCCTGGATGAAATTAATCCAGGAGCTTAATAAAATGATTAATCAGTAAAGTTACATACCCTGTACTTTAGCTGATTTTTTATATAGTTGCCATACAACATGCCATCCTACCGCAACCATAACCATTAGAGGGACCCAATTCGTGGCGTCAGTAACACCAAAATTTCCACCTGCAAGTGATTCAGTATGCTGGTTAATCATTGTCCAAATTAGGGGAACTGACATATAGGTATTATGCTTGGAACGGAGGCCTGCCAAAGCAACCAAATCTCCGTCAGGTGCTTCACCGCCTTTTATAGCGGTTATTATTTTTTGCTGTGCAGGCCAAATTCTAAACCACACATTAAAAGCCATATTGGTTCCAAATAATGCCCCTAAATGGATATTAACTGAACGATAACTGAACCCTGCCCATTCTTTCATGAGATAAACTACTGCCCCAATTAAAACAAAGCTGATTATTGTGACGACCCGAACATTAGATGCTAAACCGCTTTTATACAAAGCATCATAAAGAAAAACACCTAAAAAAGTAACAGCGATCATTACCAAAGCATTTGTGCCAAATCCTGATTCTACATCCTCAAATGTTAATCCGCCGTGGTAAAATACAACCAACAACAAAACGAGTCCTGTGATCCATGTCCAGGCAGCACCCCAGCGGAACCAGTACAAAGCGCGGGGCATTAATTCAGGAACTACTTTCTTTTTGGTGTCACCATCTAGTGTGGCAGCAAAATGTCCATTGATCCAATTAAAGAAATAAAGCAAACCAATCCAGGTGATTCCTGCAATGAGATGCAACCATTTGAATAATGGATGAATAAGTTCCATATAAGCCTCCTATAGTTCTTAGATATTAAGGTGTAAAAAAAATGAAATCAAATAGTCAAATCTTCAATCAAAGATGACCGCATTATTTTAGAAAGAATCTCTGAGTATTGATAATCATTATAATCAATAGTTATAGCAACTGCAATACCATCATCCAAGAAGTCAGTCATGGGTTTTTCATCTATATCAAATTGTAAATAATGAACTGAACTGATTTTATCTGCTTCTTCCCTACCTTCTTCAAATTGAGCGTATATTTTTTGGGCGCCAATCTGAAAATAAAGATTTTTGCCCACCGTCAAACCAATAAATTGATTTAAAACAGAACGGATCTGTGTTTCTTTAGTCACTTCGATAAACAATGTTGCGCTCAATCCGTTTTTATTAGGGAGTAATGAGTTATAAATATCTAGTTCCTCTTTAATTTGGCGATCATGGACCATTCGCTCTGCGCGCATCATCTCCTGAATCTGGAATTTCATGGTTTTTCGATTTTCAAAAGTTATAGTAATATTGGGTCCTAAAAAAATACGCCGGCGTTTTTTATATTTAATGATATTTATGCGGTATTTTTCGCGAACCTTTTCGTAATCAATAATATTCATCAAATCTATCTGCCTTAGCAATTTCATTATATTCCTTTAATTTTGATTAAAACCGTAGGCATTATATAATTCCATTATTGGATGGCTCGGCATAACGCCACCATTACTGGCCTGTTTCAATTGGTGGCTTGCCAGTGAACAGTCAGAACATACACTATCTGATTCTTTTTGGTTTATATCATTTACACAACGTTCTGCTACTTTCATTGATTCGTCAAAATATTCCGCTTTCATACCCCAGCCACCATCCATACCACTACAACGATTAATAAGATTTACTGTTGTGTTCGGTACCAAGCGTAAAATATCGCGGCCCTTAAATCCCATCTGTTGGGCTTTCAAGTGACAACTTACATGATAATTAATAGTGCCGATTTCATTTTTGAAATCTGTTTTCAATTGTTGCTGTTTATGCAGATACACCAGGTATTCTGAAACATCAAAAGTGCTTACAGCAATTTTTTGAATACTTTCATTATAGCCCAAGTAATCTGGATATTCCTTCTTAAGGGTTAAACTACATGTGGGTGGTCCCGTTACAATGATCTTATATCCTTTGTCCACCCATTTCCTTAGTTCCTTAATATTGGGTTGAGCCTGTCTATTAAACCCATCAAAATCGCCTGGACTCAAATAAGGGGCTCCACAACACTGTTGTGGCGGGTAAATACATTCCACATCATTGTGTTCTAAAATGGCGACGGCCGCTTTTCCTAATTCTACATCATGGGCATTGGTAAAGCAGGTACCAAAAATCACTACTTTTTCAATTGGGTTAGAAATGGTTGATTTATGGCCCTTGAACCATTTCCCAAATGTATTTATCGTGAACTTTGGGAGAATGCGCTTGCGATGGATACCAATAATTTTTTCCATTATAAAACGTATTAAACTAATTCTATTTGATAGATTGAGAAGTGGTCCAATAATTGAACCCAATTTCCCTACAAAATCAGTATTGGCTAAAAACTTATCACTAGATTTTATACCCCTTTCTTTGGTTCGTATCGCCTGGGCCCGGGTCATTAATTTGGGGAATTCTAATTGAAACTCATGATCCTTTCCTGGTGTATAGGGACAAACCGTGTCACACAATTTGCACTGGTAGCATAGATCTACAACATCCCACCGCTCTGTTCCGGTTAAGTCAGTGACTTCTCCACAAAATTCAACTTCGATGCTGGCTTCGGACGCATGTTCACCTTCTGGCAAATCTAAGTAATCTTCTCTTTCAACCTTTTTCTCTACCCGACCCTCAGCTTCAGCAATTTCCCTTTTTTTATTGCCGGCATTATCTACTGCATCAAAAAGTGCTGGGAAGGAAGGACATAAATTGAAGCAAAGACGGCAACCGATACATACATCAAAAACACGATCTAATTCCTTGTTTAGGGAGTCACTATTCCAATAGTTTGGATCAGTGATATCATATACAGTATTGCTTGTGTCAGAGTGATTGATCACGGTTAGCGAGGTCCCTAAGTTGTGGTTAGTGGTTGAATTTCGAGCCCAGTCGACCCCGAAATTCAACCAACTATTTTACAGGCTATCTAATGTTTCCTGAAATTTACCAGCATGCGACTTTTCTGCGCGTGCTAGCGTTTCAAACCATTCTGCAACTTCGTCGAATCCCTCTTCACGAGCAGTAGATGCAAAGCCTGGATACATTTCAGTATACTCATAGGTTTCGCCGGCAACCGCTGCTTTTAGGTTTTTATTGGTTTCACCAATGTCTAAACCTGTAGCCGGATCTCCAACGCCATCTTTTTCCATGAATTCTAAATGACCAAAAGCATGGCCTGTTTCGCCATCAGCTGTATTTTTAAATACACCTGCAGCTTCCGGATAACCTTCAATATCAGCCTGGCGAGCAAAATACAAATAGCGTCGGTTTGCCTGTGATTCTCCCGCGAAAGCCGATTTCAGATTCTCGTGTGTTTTGGTTCCTTCGAGTGACATAGTTAACTCCTTTTGATTATTTGTGTTTTTTACATATTCCGATGATATTCATTTCCACATCATCCACTTCAAATTTGTATTGTTTTTGAACTTTATTATGGATGCCATCACTAAGTACGTGGATATCTACAATATCACCACATATTCTACATTTCAGATGATCATGAGGCTCTATATTCCAATCATAACGAGCCACGCTACCATCATAGATCGTCCGTATAGCGCCATCCGCAGCTAATTGTCTTAAGTTTCGATATACGGTTCCTAGACTAATATTAGGAATCTTATGTTTTGCCTGCTGAAAGATCCAATCTGCAGTAGGGTGTATATTGGTACTGCTTATAATTTCGCGGATCGTTTCTCTTTGATGACTATAACGCATATTGGATTTTAAAAATAAATAGTAATAATTCCTATTATTATTAATAAGTTTAAATAAACTGGACAATATAAATGTAAATTCATTGTTAGAATTATATTAATAAAACGAAAGGAATAAAAAATGGCTGAATATGTTTGCGAAACCTGTGGTATGGGTGTCACAGGTATGAACTGTGCAAAATGTGGAAAAGAATTAGTACATGATCACATTAGTAAAGATGATGGTTCAACAGTAGGTATAACTAAATGTCCTGATGGACACGGTCATATCAAATCCCCCATGTGTTGCGGGCACGATATGAGTTGTAGCGTTTAGTGAAATTTTAAGCTGCTGGGTAAGGAAACAACTCAGACAGTCCTTTTACCCGGCCATACTCATCTTTATATACCACGTGATTTCTATTGAACTGCGTATAGTTAGTCAACCCTGCGGCAGCCGCTAAAGAATTGAGACCATTGCGTAGTGTGATCACATAGTTTAGTACACGCCATTGCTTCTCATCTACAACTAGTGCTTTCTGATGATCTGGGTCTGTTGTAGCAACGCCAACAGGACAGGTATTGGTGTGACATTTTTGTGCACCTATGCAACCAACAGAAATCATCATCCCTCGGGCAATATTAACTAAATCTGCACCCATGCTAAGCGCTATAGCGATACGATCTGGACTAAATAGCTTACCACTGGCAAATACTTTGACTTTGTCTCTCACGCCGTATTTATGCAGCGCATTATCTAAATAAATCAAACCAGAATGCACCGGCAGACCCATCGTATCTGCCATCTCTTGGTAAGTCGCCCCAGATCCACCTTCGCCCCCATCTACAGTAATTGCATCAGGTCCACGACCAGTCTTGGCCATAAATTCTACCAGTTCATCTGCAGAAATTGGATCGCCCATAACAATCTTTATCCCAATGGGCTTGCCACTCTCCTGCCGCATTTGATCAATAAAATCAAACAGTGTCGGTACATCATGAAATTGATGGTGGCGGTTGGGAGAATCCACGCTCTTCCATGGTGTAACACCCCGAATTTCCGCGATTTCGGGAGTCACTTTTGCGCCTTCGACATGACCGCCACGAATTTTAGCTCCTTGCGCCAATTTCAATTCAAACATAGCCACCTGCGGATTGGCAGCTTTTTCCCGAAAATGATCCCAGCTAAAATTCCCATCTTGATCCCGTACACCAAATAGCCCTGGCCCAATTTGCATAATCACATCTCCACCGCCAACAAGATGGTAATCTGCCAATCCTCCCTCTCCCGTATGCACCCATGTACCGGTTGCCTGCCCTAAACCAAGACTAATGGCACTGATAGCATTGCCACCTAGGGATCCAAAACTCATAGCGCTCATTCCCAGCGGACCTTTCACTTTCCACGGTTTTTTACAATTCGGACCAATAACAATCGCATCTTTATCCTCCAAGGTCCAGGGACGCACATCAATCTTTTCCAAGTGTTCCTTTCTTGAAAATAGTCCTTCCGAGCCAATATAGCGCTGGCTCTTAATCTTTGGGGTAGTTACTACGAACATTTCTTCTTTCAGCTTAGGAAACATTGAATTTTTTAAATAAAGCCCTGGTAATTTGAAATCTCGCTTTGATCCAAAGGCTATCAGTGTCTTTAAATATTTTCCTGCTACCACAATATTCTGAAAATCCATCCGGCTAAATGGCTTGCCCTGATTATCTCCATCAAACATGTACTGTCTCAGTTCCGGACCAATCATTTCAAATACATATCGCACACGACCAAGTAAGGGGAAATTGCGCAAAATAGAATGTTGTTTCTGATTCTTATCCTTAAAATACAGAAATAGCAGCACAAAGGGTGGTAAAGTAATAACCATCACAAAAAGAATAAGTAAAATGGTAATTGTAACTTCTTGAAACATGATCTTTTCTACCTCATTTTCATCATTTAACGATTAATATAGGACACTTACAAGTTTCCATAACATTCAACGGTTTGCTTCCCTTGAAGAACTTCAATAATGGATTTTGTGTTGATGATCCCATTACTATAATATGATTATCACCTGCTACTTCATAGATCACCTGTACAGGATCTCCTACTAAAAATTGATGTCCAAACGAAATATTTGACCGACGTAAAAATTTCTTGGCCCAATTGGCCGCATTAGTATAGCCATCACCAAATTCATCTTTTTTACTGACTGTAATCATTTCTACCGGAACGTTAAAAGCTTGAGATACACGGGTACCATATTTTACTGCTTTGCGCGTATTAGGAGAATCATCAACTGCAATCAATATTTTGTATTTTTGGTTTAAATCATATTTATTCACCACAAAAATAGAGCTATCAATATATTGGATCAGATCATGGGCCATTCGCCGCTTTTGACTACCCCCAATTATGGTAACATCATAATGATGTTTTTGCACTTCATCCTTGAGCTCAGCAATAATATCACCGTTTCTAAGTATTAGATTAACATTATCACAAACAGTACCTTTTAAATAAACCTCGCAGCGGTTTCCACCAATATCAACCAAAGTGTTTTTTGGAAAACCAGCTTCAATATCACTTCTTTCGATAAACTCTTTATCGGCAAGATAATCAAAAGCCCATTCTAATACATCAACGCCTGGTCGATAAAAATCCCAAGACTCTATCCGCTCGTGGGCCATACCCACGTCTTTAGTGCTGAATTCATTGATTTTTTCACCTACATCGACAATTGTAGTAGGCGCCTTAAAAGCACGAGAAACATTCATCCCAACGCTTAGCGTTGGGCCAGAATATTCTTTACTACTAACTGCAATTAGAATTTTCATCTTAGCAACGGCCAATAAAAATATGAAACCAGGAACAGCAGTACAATAGATATGAGGAACAGTTTCCAACCTGCTTTCAAATAATCGCTGGAAGTGACTAGGCCGGTAGAATGTATAATCATACAGGTAGGTGAAGCCACAATTGTTAAATAGGCAAAAGCGGAAGCAATCGAGGTCGAAATACCGATAATTAAAGGATCACCACCCATGTCCAATACAATTGGGCCCAGAACTGCAATTGTAGCAGCGTTGCTCAGCAGATTTGTTAGAATACCTGTAAGGACAACGGAAACAAACCAACGAACTATACTCACATCCTGGAAAATCACTTCCAAGGTAATTAGTGCTTTTTCAGCAACCCATAGAGCAGCACCTGTTTCCTTCATTTGGATTCCCAGTGAAATCGCCGCACCAAACAATAAAATGACACCCCAATTGGTGTTACGGTTGATCTCTTTCCATTCAATGAGTCCAAAGGCAAGATAAAAGAACACACCAGTCAACGCAACAATTCCAAGACCGATTATAGGGCTCAAGAAAACCCAGCCTAAAAAAACCAGCAAAAATACGAGAATAGCCATGATCTGGTTTCCCGTTAATTTACCGGTCTTGGCTACGTGGACTTTTAGTTTACGAACAGCAGAATCCATGATCTTTTGCGTGGGAGTAAAAGTGAACCAAAGGACCAATACCGCAAGGGGAATTTCTAATAAGAGCAAAGGATAAGCGAATATCATCCATTCTACGTAGGATATATTCACCAAACTAAATTCCGATAAGTAACCGATCATAATTACATTTCTACCTCCACCTGAAGGTGTACCAATGGATCCTATGGCACAGCCATAAGCGATTGAAAAAAGTAATAGCGTGGATAAAGGTGTCGCCTTGTTCGTTTCCAGTCCTGCATTGCGAATAAGGGAAAGAGCTACAGGGAGCATCATTGCTGCCACAGTATGTTCTCCGATAAAGGAGGAAAGAAATGCTGATACAGCTACAAATCCAAGTACAATTCTCCACGTTTTATTGCCAGTTATATTGATTATACCGAGAGCCAATCTTTTATCTAATCCCTGGTGCACAATAGACACTGCAAGCATCAGTGAACCCATGATAAAAAATACGGCATCATTCATAAAGGACGAAGCCACTCCATCGGCGGTATCCACTCCAAGGATCACCTCCATAATCAAGATCAGGATAGCTACGGCAGGAAGTGGAATTGATTCACTAATAATCAGTATCAACACTGTTAAAACAATGATTAGCGTCCGGTGACCTTCTGGCAGCAATCCTTCAGGAGATGGTAAATAAAATAAAATAATACTCAGGATAAAGGAAATAACGAGCCACTTTTTTCGAGTGACCCAATAAAGTACTTCAGTAATTACTTTATTGGAAAGAAGAGGCATTCCTTACAGATAATAATTTTCTATTTGCGGGTGTAAGGGTCGAGCCATCCAAAGTGGTCGACGCAAGCCGTTGGGGTGTGTTTCCCGTGCCTTGGCCCATTCATTCCATTTTTTGAAATGCTCGAAAGACTTATTGGTGTCCACAAAAATGTCTCCGTATTTCTCTCCCGATTCCGGCTTGGAAATGCTCACTTTCTGATGCCAGCAATGGGCACCTGAAATGGGATCCGGGTTGGTCGCATGGGTAATATTTTGATGGACACCACCGTCCCGCCACCAAACGCGGTTTGTATCAGGGTCGTCTGTTTTCCATGGTTCCACACCACTAACTGTTTCCATCTTCCACTTACCTTCACCCAGATTTTTGATGTTGACTGTATTTGTCATAAAGCGGTTGCCTTCGTCATTTTGACGGCGCCATCGACCGATATGGTGCGAGCAGGCCACAACCCCCGGCTTAATGGCCTCCGTCACCCAAACTTTGTCTACGAACCAACCGATCGCGGTTGTGATTTTAAGTAAATCACCATTATTTACACCAAGTCGTTCCGCATCTTTGGTATGAATCCAGATGGGATTCCGATGAGCAATTTCCGTGAGCCATTTTGCATTAGCAGAACGAGAATGGATGTGGGTAGGTAGGCGAAAATTGGGCAACAACACAAATTCATTTTTACTGCGATCCATTTCGTCCAAATGAACATGGCTTTTTATTCTATATCCAGGTGTGGAATGTTCCGGATAACCAAAATCCACCATGGTTTGTGAATATATCTCTTGTCGTTTGGATGGGGTTGGGAATCCGCTATAATGTTTTCCGCCCACCTTCACACCAACCACTTTGCCATCTTTCTCGATCTGTCCATTTGGTCTCACAATTCCATTGGGATTATTTAACTCTTTTTCATTGTTCCGGTACACTTCATCATCCACGAGAAAAGCGCCATACTTCCGCATGTATTCCAGCGGTGTCAGCCCTTCCTTTCCTGCCGCTGAGGGAAGGCCATTTGTATTTTCAAAAATGTACTGGTAATATTCATCAATGTTGATTTTTTCGCCATGGCGATAAGGACTTATAAAATGTTTACGAATTCCCAGATCTCCATCTTTATCAATCCGCCAGGAAAGCTCAATCCAAAATTCATCCTCTTCCCATACTTCACCAGGGTTTACTTCATAGGTGAATTCCACTTCCTGCCCATCGCGACGGGCTTTCTCCCGCAGGACCGGCTGGCGAAAGGCAATCCATACTCCCGCCTGGGTCTCGTATGAATTAATGTCATGACGCTCTGAAGCGTGTCCCATAGGAAGGACATAATCCGCAAAGAATGCGGTCTCATTCCAGGTCGGCGTTAGTGCAACATGGCAGCCAATTTTTTCTTCATCCGACAGCATTTCGATCCAGGTGAAGCCATCCGGATACGTCCACACCGGGTTGAACACACGTGTGAAATACATATCCAAGGATCCGCGGTTATCCTTCAGCAGGTGGGGCAGGATTTCGCTCATTTCATAATGAGACAATGTGTATTCCTTTGGCCAGTTCAATTCATTCCATGCATCCGGGTCGGGGGGTGAATCAAAAAAGGTGGGATGAAACGTGGGATCCCCGGGTACCGAGCTCGAATTCGCCCTATAGTGAGTCGTATTACAATTCACTGGCCGTCGTTTTACAACGTCGTGACTGGGAAAACCCTGGCGTTACCCAACTTAATCGCCTTGCAGCACATCCCCCTTTCGCCAGCTGGCGTAATAGCGAAGAGGCCCGCACCGATCGCCCTTCCCAACAGTTGCGCAGCTGAATGGCGAATGGCGCCTGATGCGGTATTTTCTCCTTACGCATCTGTGCGGTATTTCACACCGCATATGGTGCACTCTCAGTACAATCTGCTCTGATGCCGCATAGTTAAGCCAGCCCCGACACCCGCCAACACCCGCTGACGCGAACCCCTTGCGGCCGCATCGAATATAACTTCGTATAATGTATGCTATACGAAGTTATTAGCGATGAGCTCGGACTTCCATTGTTCATTCCACGGACAAAAACAGAGAAAGGAAACGACAGAGGCCAAAAAGCTCGCTTTCAGCACCTGTCGTTTCCTTTCT